>Ga0207829_100145_pt1 | contig 90721 bp, 64 predicted proteins | sample TtaePargueraPR_4_FD_187738 | JGI IMG/M metagenome (GOLD analysis project Ga0207829, IMG submission 187738) | Aerobic enrichment media microbial communities from Bioluminiscent Bay, La Parguera, Puerto Rico - Tt and P1 (SPAdes) | ecosystem: Environmental > Aquatic > Marine > Unclassified ... | reverse complement strand
GATAAGTTTGTTGCTTACCCCAGGAGATAGTTTACTGTCTGGTTTCCTTTCTTTTTTAATGTTTATGGTTTATACTCAAAATTAATCCATTCTATTTCATTGGGAATTAATACCTCAAATCTAAGGTCCCAGGAGGGGAGGTATCCGTCGGTTGACGGATGGGGTGGTTATAAATCATAGATAATAGCCTTCGCTGCCTCCCACAACTGTGCTGCGTTCTATTTCAACTTTTGGAAAAAACACACAAAGTCAAAGCTCAAAATTTATTATCATTGCACAACAAATCGCTTTGCGCCTGGCGCCTTGCTCCAAGCTGTTGCTATGACTTTTAAATTCAAACATTTCACAGAACTAACAACATCCGAACTATACGATATTCTGCAGCTTCGGGCCGAAATTTTTGTGGTTGAGCAGGATTGTGTTTACAACGATTTGGATGGGTTAGACAAGGATGCCATCCACCAGTTCATGGAAAAAGACGGACAAATTGTGGCCTACTCGCGTTTGCTGAAACCGGGTACACGTTTTAACGATTATTCCATCGGGCGTGTTGTGGTGAAAGAATCAGAGCGCGGAACAGGTCTGGGAATTCAGATGATGGAAGAGGCCAAAGCATATATTCTGGAAAACTGGAAGTCCGATAAAATAAAGATCAGCGCCCAAAAATACCTTCGTAAATTTTACGAAGACCTGGGATTTAAAATCGTAACCGACGAGTACCTTGAAGATGGTATTCCGCATTACGGAATGTTATTTGAAAACAAAGCCAATTAACAGATGCGAAAAATTGTAATTCTACTATTTCTTATTCTGGGCAGTCAGGTTTTTGCCTCCCCGCAGGATAGCCTTGTTGAACGCATTTTTAATGAAATGTACAACCAGCATTATTCCAAAGCAGAAGAAATGCTTCGCACCAACAAAAACCATATCGACTCTGTTCTTTTCGCCGTTCTTTCGGTTGATATGAGTTACTGGAAAAATGTTACCGGCACCGACACGCCTGATTACCCGGCTTTTGAAAACGATTTGCAACAACTTTCTCCAGGCATTCCTGCATCATCCACACAACAGGCGATTCGGCTGGTTACCTTGTCGTATCAGTTGCGTTACGAACTCAAACGTTTTAAACTGATTAAAGCTATTTCAACCCGGCAGGAAACAAAGGCGCTTTTTACCGCCCTGAAACCCAACGAAACGTTACCGCCCGCACAGCAGGAATTGTACGAGTTGTATTCCGCCCTATTTCAGTATTTCGACAATTATCTGAAACCGTTTTTTGCTTCCGACAAAAAAGAAAACTGCAGCGAAGCATTAACAACCATGACCCGTCTATACCAATCGGAAAGCCGGATTACAAAAACGCTGGTTGCCTACTTCCTGGGAAAAACATGGCTAAAATACGAGAACAATGCAATAAATGCCGTTGAATACTTTCAATGGTTGCACAAAAACTACCCTGAAAATATAAAGTTTGATGAGTTACTGGATGAATGCAATGAGCAGTTGAAATAGGTTTTGAAACATTTCATGCAATTTTCCGTTTCGCACGTAAGTTTTGATCAAAGAAACTTTTTACTTTACACAAAATTTGTGAGATGATTCAACAGGTACTTTTTTCCATTTTTCTGGTGTGTTTTAGCCTGTCAACATGGGCCAACAATGTAAATAACGACAGCATTGCCAACCGCATTTTCACCTTAATCTACCAACAAAACCTTACCGAAGCTGAAAAAACTTACACAAACGGGAAGGATGAGCTGAGCGAATTTTACCGCACTTTTCTGAACCTCGATCTGCACTGGTGGAAATACCGCACCACCTATTCAAAAGAAAACTCGGAACAGCTTGATGAACTGATCGACGCATCGTTACTGCTCGAAACCGATACTTACGAGAAAAAGATGCTACAGATTATTGTTCGCTCTTACCAACTGCGTTACGAAAAGAAGAAGTTCAACATATTTGGCATGCTTTCCGCACGATCGGATATCAGGGATTTGATTGCAGCCATTGAAAAAGAAGATCCTCCGCTAACCGGCGACGAACAAAAGCTTTTCGAAAGCTATGTAATCATGTATCAATACATTGAGAACATTAACTTTTTTGCCAACGCCAAAAAATCGGAAGCGCGTGAAATGAAACTAAAGCGAATGGAAAAATTTGCTTCCGAAGATAATGTGATCTTAAATACAGTGGCCGATTTCTTTTTGGCTCGTATGTACCAGAAAATTGAGGACAAACCCGAAGTTGGGCTGCAACACTTTAAAATTCTCACAAAAAAATACCCAACAAACCAAACTTTTGCCGAGTATCAGGCCGAGTGTGAAGAAAAAATCTAATCCCAAAGTTCGTGCTGTGCGTAATCGCGATGAAAAGTGCGCTGCCTGCAACGCGGACAAATTGCCTTTTTCAGCCGATGAATATTGGTGAGTTTTAGTCGTGAATTACAATCGCGGCACCGGAATTCGCTTTTATGCACCACTGCTTCGTAATCAAAAACGGTCACCTCAATTTTATCATACAAAGTTTTACAGTGGGGGCATTTATACACCTGGAAACCGGCTTTTAAATGCATCTTATCCGATCCTTGTGCCATCTTCCGTAGCAGATTATGCGTTTTGTAATGAAATATCCGGGTGCGTAGTTTCAGGTAGTCGCTAAGCGACTGCGAATGAACCAGAAATCCGTGCCCCTGATTAAAACTTTCGGTAAAACCACAATGATCGCAACGATATGAATAAGCATGTCCCATCGTTTAAAATTAAATAATTTCAAATGCCTTTTTGATGTTATACAAATTGTTCTTTAAAATTCTACTTAGAATTTTAAAGTTTACAATTGTTAATGCCGATTTACAACAAAAAAGCAAAGTAAAACAAGCTCCGTTTTGTTGTTACATCGGTATTTTACAGTATAGTTCATAAAAAATTATACTTAGCAGAAACATTTTTTAAACTAATCTGTATTAATGACATACATTAAAATATTTAGTCATGAAATTAGTTGTAATTGCAGCACTTTTACTAAGCATATCTATTGGCAGTTTTTCGCAGGAATTAAATGTTGGCGACAAAGCACCGTCGTTTTCTACCGTAGCCGACGATGGCTCAACATGGAATGTAAATGATTATTTGGGCGACAAATTTATTGTGGTTTATTTTTATCCGGCAGCTATGACCGGTGGTTGTACAAAACAAGCCTGTGCCTACCGCGACATGAAAACGCAGATTGATGCAGCCAACGCCGTTGTGGTTGGAATTAGCGGCGACAATGTTGAGGGGCTAAAACTTTTTAAAAAGGCCAACGACCTTAATTTCTCTTTATTATCGGATGAAAATGGTGAAATTGCCAAAAAATTCGGAGTTCCGTTGCGCGATGGAGGTACGATTACCCGCGAAATTGATGGCCATAGTTTTGACCTTGTTCGGGGAGCTACAGCATCACGCTGGACATTCATAATCGACAAAAAAGGAACAATTGTTTATAAGAATACAGAAGTGGATGCGACAAAAGACTCTGCCGAAATTTTGGAATTTATAAAAAACAATTCTTAAATTGCATTGATTTACAAACCTATAAACAATTTGAAGATGATAAAATTAAGAGCTATTTTAATTATTAGCCTGCTGTGTTTTTTACTACCTGTAAAAAATACTAGTGCACAGGCCGAAGTAAAACATTACACCGCTAAATTTTCAATTACCGAAATCAAAACCGGAGTAACCTATGAGTTTGATGCTCCCGCCAATGAAGTAATTACACCTAGCGGAAATTTCGTAAAATCTTTAAAAATCACGGTTGAAGCGGGCCATCCTCTTATGCAGGATTTTGGTGGTTATCCAAATCGGTGGTTTGAATTCAATTATCTGTATATCGACAACGGCAATGATGGAAAATATACAGAAGAAGACGGTGATGTCATTTTAACAGAGGGAATCGCCAAGCTGAACAAGAGTGGAAATCTAACTATTCAGTTTCATTTAAACGGAGCTGGTACATATTTGCCTCTTGGCTGGTAAAAAAACTTTGCATAAAATAAAAAGGGAGCAAATTTGCTCCCTTTTTATTTTCGTCTGTGTGTTAAAAATTATCTTTGCCAAAAATTTATAGTTTGGAAACAACCACGTTTCTAAAATATTTCGAGGGGCATAGCGCTACAGCCAAAGTTCTAAAAAAAGCCGCTGCCCCCCCGGGTGAAAAAATTCACCTGCATGGGCTTATTGGGTCTGCCAAAACCATATTACTTGCTAGGGTATTTCATGAAATTCAGCAAAACTGTATTGTTCTGCTTAACGACCGCGAGGAAGCCGCTTATTTTTTCGACGATCTGAACAACCTGGGATTTGCAGAAAACACGTTGTTTTTGCCATCATCGTACAAACGATCAGTGCAATACGATAATCCCGAGCAGGAAAACATTGTGCAGCGTACCGAGGTTTTGAACCTGCTGTCAGCTGCAGAAAAGCCTTACTTTGTTATTTCTTATCCTGAGGCGATCATCGAGAAAGTAATTTCTAACGAAAGCCTTGAAAACAATACACTGCAGGTAAAAAGCGGCGATAAAATTTCGATCGATTTTATTAACGAGTTTTTGTACGAATACGGTTTCGAGCGGGTAGACTTTGTTTACGAACCCGGACAGTTTTCGGTGCGCGGAAGTATTGTCGACATTTTTTCGTTTTCGCACGAAGATCCGTTTCGCCTCGATTTTTTTGGCGATGAAGTTGACTCTATCCGCAGTTTCGATATCGAAAATCAACTGTCGAAAGAGCGCTTAAACCACATTACCATTGTTCCGAATATTCAAAACAGCTCGGTTGAAGGCGAGCGGGTTTCATTTATCGAGTTTCAGCAGAAAGAAAGCCTGTGGTTTGGCAATAATACCAACCAGTTTGTCGACCGGATTGCTGAACTGCACCGCCAAACAATTATTGCTCGTGAAGAGGAAGATATTGTTGATCTACTTTTAACTTCGGCCGAATTAGAAAAGCAATTAAAAGCAAAAACTATTTTTGATTTTGGTAACGACCTGGCCTTTTCTGCTGATGAAAAAATAGAAATTGCCACTTCGAGCCAGCCGGTTTTCAACAAAAATTTTGAACTGCTGGCATCGAATCTGACGGATCACCAAAAAAACGGTTACGAGCTTTTTATTCTTTCCAGCCAGGAAAAACAGATTGAGCGACTACAAACAATTTTTAAGGATACGGGCGTTAAAGTCAGTTTTAACCCGGTAAATTTTGTGTTGCACGAAGGTTTTATCGATCACGAACTAAAAGCCTGTTTTTACACCGACCACCAGATTTTTGAGCGTTACCACCGTTTTAAATTGAAAAACCGAAAAGCGCAACGCGAAGCCATTTCATTAAAAGAACTGAATAAACTGCATCCGGGTGATTATGTGGTTCACATTGATCACGGAATTGGGAAATTTGCAGGACTGGCGCGCACCGAAGTAAACGGAAAAATGCAGGAAGCCATTCGTTTGGTTTATAAAGATAACGACTCGCTGTTGGTGAGTATTCACTCGCTGCACCGCATTTCGAAATACAAAGGCAAAGACGGTGGCGAGCCCAAAATTAACAAACTGGGCACCGGTGCATGGCAAAAAATGAAAAACCGCACCAAGGCGAAGGTGAAGGATATTGCCAAAGAACTGATTGCCTTATATGCCCAACGACGTGCTGAAAAAGGTTATGCTTTTTCGCGCGACTCATACTTGCAAACCGAGCTGGAAGCATCGTTTATTTACGAAGATACACCCGACCAGGAAAAGTCGACTGCAGCCGTAAAAGAGGACATGGAAAAAATTATGCCGATGGACCGACTGGTTTGTGGCGACGTTGGTTTTGGAAAAACAGAAATTGCCATCCGGGCAGCTTTTAAAGCTGTTACCGACAGTAAACAGGTGGCCGTTTTGGTGCCAACAACAATACTGGCTTTTCAGCATTTTAAAACCTTTACCGAGCGTTTGCAGGATTTCCCGGTAAAAATTGATTACGTAAGCCGACTAAAATCGACCGCCCAGGTAAAAGCTTCATTAAAAGATGTTGCCGACGGGAAAACCGACATTATTATCGGAACCCACCGTTTGGTAAGTAAAGATGTTAAGTTTAAAGATCTGGGATTGCTGATTATTGATGAAGAGCAGAAGTTTGGTGTTTCGGTGAAAGAAAAACTGAAGCAGTTTAAAGTAAATGTCGATACCCTGACTTTAACAGCAACGCCAATTCCACGTACTTTGCAATTCTCGCTGATGGGTGCCCGCGATTTGTCGATTATACAAACGCCGCCACCCAACCGTTACCCCATTGTTACCGAAGTGCACGGTTTTAACGAGCAGATGATAAAAGAAGCCATTCTGTACGAAATAGATCGAAACGGGCAGGTTTTCTTTATTCATAACCGTGTTCAGAATATTTACGAAGTTGAAGCAACGATAAAACGTATTGTTCCGGGTGTAAAAACAGTGGTTGGACACGGGCAAATGGAAGGCCCGAAGTTGGAAAAAGTAATGCTCGATTTTATCAATGGCAAATTCGATGTGCTGATTGCCACTACAATTATCGAATCGGGGCTTGACATACCAAACGCCAACACCATAATAATTAACCACGCGCAGAATTTTGGCTTAAGCGACTTGCACCAGTTGCGCGGACGTGTTGGCCGCTCGAACAAAAAAGCATTCTGTTACCTGATTGCGCCGCCGCTTTCAACGGTTAGTGCCGAAGCACGCAGGCGTTTGCAGGCCATCGAGCAATTTTCGGAACTGGGCAGCGGTTTTAACATTGCCATGCAAGACCTCGATATTCGTGGTGCCGGAAATATGCTGGGCGCCGAACAAAGTGGTTTTATCGCCGACATTGGTTTCGAAACCTACCACCGCATTTTAAACGAAGCCATTCAGGAGTTAAAGCACGACGAGTTTAAAGATTTGTTTGCCGAAGAAGACAAGGCGCAATCGCAGGCTTTCCTGAATATTAAATACGTGAACGACTGTACCATCGACACCGACATGGAACTGCTTTTCCCCAGCGATTATATTCCGGGAAACTCGGAGCGCATGATGCTGTACCGCGAGCTGGATAATATTGAAAACCAGGAAGCGTTGAACAATTTTACCAAAGGATTACAAGACCGTTTTGGAGAACTTCCGCGCGAAAGCCGTGAACTGATCGACATTCTGCCACTGCGTTGGAAAGCCATCGATTTGAGTATGGAAAGGATCATTCTGAAAAACAAAAAAATGATCTGCTACTTTGTTTCCGACCAAAAATCGTCGTTCTACCAATCGGGCGATTTTATTAAAATTGTGCAATACGTACAAAAAGGAAAATCGAAAGGCCGGATGAAAGAAACAAATGGAAAACTAACACTCAGTTTTTCAAATGTTCCGAATGTAGAAACGGCTGATTACATACTTCGTGAGATTATTGATGAACTAAAAAGTTGATCGCCACTTCACTATAAATGCAATTTATTGGGAAGCTTAACGTTTCCAATACACTCAATTTGATGCATTTAGTAGATGTGGTTTAAAAAAAATTCACGATATTGCCATTTCAAGACAACCAAATCGATAGAAACTACATTAAAAAAATAATTGAACTCTGAATAACTTTAAAAATTAGAAATATGGACACGATGATGAAAATTGGAAAAACACTAACAATCTTTTTAATTGTTGCCGGTTTTTTTGCCTGCAACGACGACGACAACTCCGTGCCTTTCGAGGTGATTGGCGATGTTTATGTAATTAAACGTACCATTAACGATGAAGTAAAATACGCCAACGCTTATGTAGCCTGGGGTAACCAGCCAATGAGCCACGCAGAAGTTACAACTCCCACTGCTTCGAATTTTACTCTGGATCCGGCTTCTGAAAATCTAAATACTTACGCAAAAGAGCCTGCATTGGCCGAATACAGCACCGCTGCCCCTGTTCAGGGCAATTACCAGTTTTTAGTGATAAACGAGGACATTACCCACGAATCTGCTGACTTGCTGGATTTTGATGATATTGATTTTACACCCATTTCTTCGGCAGATATGGTAAATAACGTTTTAAGCGTACAGTGGGAAACCAATAGCGTTGCAGAAGGTTATCAAATCAGATTGATTAACCAAAGTGGCGACATCGCTTTCTTTAGCGTAGCCTTACCAGAACAAATGGTTCGTTTAGATATTGGTACAAACGCAGCTTCAGGCGCGTGGTACGAAACCCCAGAACCAGGTAATGTTTATACATTAGAATTCCTGACAATTAGATATGAAGATGATGCCACCAGTTTAAATGCGGCTAAAAACATTCAGGAAGTTGCTGTTACCGAGCAAGAAGTTACATGGCAATAAACAATTTGCAATAATAAATCAACCGTCTGTATCTCAGGCGGTTTTTTTTGTGCCTTTTCGTAAGCTCATCGCCGAAATTAATTACAATCGAAAAAAAACAATTTGCCAAGCAACTATTGTTAGCCCAATTGCATCTACCAATAGATAAAAGAAATCAGAATAACTCAAATTAAATTTAAAAAACAAAGACAAATGATTAACATTCAGAAAATTGGCAAATTAGTTTTACTAGCATTTATTGTAACCGGCTTTTGGGCATGTAACGATGATGATCCGGAACCATTTAATTTTATTGGAGAGGTTGTTACCTTTAAAAGAACAATCGACGGTGAAGAAAAATTTGCGTTAAGCTATTACGCCTACGCCAACATGAAAATGGATTCGGCCAGCGTTGACTTTCCAGGTGATTCAACGCTTACACTTTCAGCAGCAGATGCGCAAAAACTTACCTATTCTTATGACGCTTCAACTGAAGACTTTTCCACAACTGCTCCGGCAACAGAAAATTATGATTTTTTGGTATTTAACAACGGTGTAGAATATACAGCCACTGAAAATCATATTTTTACAGATGTGGATATCCCTACAATCGATTCAGTTGGCGTAACAACCAGCAGCGAATCGGTTTATGTTGAATGGAGCAACAATGATGATGCGCAAGGTTATGCTGTTCAGATTTTAAATGACGATGATGAAATAGTTTTTAACAGCTACATTCTGGCTGATGATGAGGATAGTTTCACTGCTAACCAAAGTACAGGATCATGGGAAACATCATTAACAACCGGCGAAACCTATACTATTGAAGTTCAGGCAATGGTATTTGAAGACGGTGCAACCAACGCTGATTTTTTCTATCAGATAGAGACCATTGCAATTGCTTCGGAGGAATTCATCTTCGAGGACTAAAAAAATCACTAAATATAACCGCTTGTTTTTCAGGCGGTTTTTTTATGCTCTTTTTCTATTTACTATCTTTATAGTAGTTTTTCTATTAAAATAGTTTTATTTCTAGATTTTTAGTACTATGTTTGTAGTAGAAAATAATTTTGTACGAGTATATAATCAATTTAAAGGATGAAAACATTAACAAAAGCGGAAGAACAGGTAATGCATATTCTCTGGAATTTAAAAGAGGGAGTTGTTAAACAGGTAGTCGACGAATTTGGTGATGATAAACCGGCCTACACAACTGTGGCAACCGTTTTAAATGTTCTGGAGAAAAAGGGATTTGTTACCCATAAAAAGATTGGGAATACGAATCTTTTTTCGCCTGCGGTTAGTAAAACCGACTACACAAAAGTCCAGTTTTCATCTCTACTGAAAAACTACTTCAACGGCTCGTTCCCGAAAATGGCCACCTTTTTTGCCAAAGAGAACAACCTGGGAATTGAAGAGCTGGAAGAAATGCTAAAGATGACAGAAAACGAATTAAACAAAGAAAAGAACGACTAGCCATGGAAACTTCTCTGTTCTATTTATTAAATGCATCCGGAGGAATTGTTCTTTTCTACCTGGTGTACTGGTTCTTCCTTCGCAACGAAACGTTTCATGCAGCCAACCGCTGGTTTCTGATAGGATCATTGCTTTTGGCCATCCTGCTTCCTTTAATACCGGTTCGTTACGAGGTTTTTATTGAAGCAACTGAAGGTGCAAAAACCGGCGCACACACCATTGCCGATACCTTTAAAAATATTCCTGTTTTTAAAGCAACCGAAGAAAGTACTGCAACGTTTGGCTGGCAACAGGCAATTCTGCTGATATACCTCACCGGAGCAGCTATTTTCCTACTTCGTTTGCTTACCCAAACTTTTGTTCTCGTTCATTTAATGATAAAATACCGCGTAACATCTTTAAACGGCATGCGCGTGGTAGAAAACGAAAAATACGGACTCCCCTTCTCATTTTTCAACGTTGTATTTATAAATCCGAAATTTCATACACAGGACGACCTGCCGGAAATTCTGGCTCACGAAAAAGTGCACATTCGTGAGAATCACTGGTTCGACCTGCTTTTTATAGAACTGTTAACAGTCATCTTTTGGTTCAACCCATTTATTTGGATGTTTGAACGAGCAATTAAACAAAACCATGAGTACCTGGCCGACAAAGGTGTTCTTGCGCAGGGACACACTGTGGGCCGCTACCAGGCTTTATTAGTAAACCAGCTGATGGGCATGCAAATTATTGGTATCACCAATAACCTGAATTTTGCCCTAAGCACAAATCGATTAAAAATGATGACGAAAAAGAAAACATCGGCCCGTCGGCTGATACGATTTACCTGGGCACTGCCCGCACTTGCGCTGTTGTTGTTCGCTTTTGCCGAACCGGATTACCGGATGCAGGAGTTAAATGAACCGGAAATAGCCAATCAGCCAACTTCAGTTACTAAAACATTGAAGATTTCAGGTCTGGTAGTTGATGAGAACGACGAACCTTTACCCGGAACCTCCGTGGTTGTTAAAGGTGGAACTACAGGATGTGTTACCGACTTGCAAGGCCGGTTTACACTCGAAATCCCTGAAAAGAAAGCAATCGTGCTTTCCTTTATTGGTAAAAAAACCATTGTTGACGATTACGCAGGAATTCTATCGGGAAAAGATGGGGAAGTGTATAAACGCAACTACAAAATGGAGGATGAGATTATTATTATCTCAACCAATGTTCCTCCGCCACCACCGCCTGTACCGGCAAAAGAAGAGAAGCTTGTTCAGCAAGGAGAAAAGAATGTTCCGCCACCGCCTCCACCTGCGATTAACGGAGAAAAGGAAGTATTTTTCATTGTAGAAGATATGCCGGAATACCCTGGTGGTCAACCTGAATTGGCAATGTTAGTTCAGAAGATGCAGAAGAAACTCGCCAGGGAGAAAAACATTAAAGGCTCTGCCAAGGTGTTGTTTACAGTGAATGCCAAAGGCGAAGTGAGCAACATTAAAATTGTTGAGAAAGACAACGACGCTGCAGCAAAAGGAGCTTACGCCATTGCAAGCCAACTGGAAGACTGGAAACCGGGTAAACAACGCGGAAAAGCTGTTCCGGTAAAATTCATGCTTCCTGTAGAGTTTAAATAAGAACAGAAAACAAGAATAACCATTTTGACACCCGTTGGCTTTTGGTCATCGGGTGTTTTTTTTACCTTGTGCCTATTCACCAAAAACCGAACCATGCAAAAAAAGTATTTCAGGAGCAATAGCGAATGGGAAAAGTGGCTGGAGCAGAACCACGATAAGGAAAAGGAATTATTTCTGCTTTACTACAAAAAGCACACTGGGAAACCGTGCATTTCATACGACGACTCGGTAAAAACTGCACTGTGCTACGGCTGGATCGACGGCTTGATAAACCGTATTGACGATGAGTGTTATACCCGGCGCTTTACGCCTCGAAATGCCAAAAGTATTTGGTCGGAATCAAACAAAAAACGTGTTGCCGAATTGTTGAAAGAAGGAAAAATGAAACCGCAGGGTTTAAAACTTGTAGAAGCTGCCAAACAAAACGGTAATTGGAAAAAGGGTTATTCTCATCTCAAGATTAGCCATACAGTATCTGATCAGTTTAAAACAGCATTAAACCAAAATCCTGAAGCTAAAGTATTTTTCGAGTCGCTGGCAACAAACCACAAAAACCAGTTTACTACCTGGATTAACATGGCCAAACGTGACGAGACAAAAGAAAAGCGGATTTCGGAATCAATACAACTTTTAAAATCAGGAAAGAAACTTGGTTTAAAGTAAACTCACTGTGGGTTTGCGGTATAACTCGCAACAAAGCACTAAAACCATCCAAGAAAAAAGAAAGGTGTGCATACGCATGCACACCTTTCCTCTGGCTACAATATTCTTATAATAAATTGTTCCAATCGTTAAAAATAGCTAGGAAATCATTTTATTAAAAATATCCAGTTGTTCTTTCATTGCAGAAATTCGATCGGCCGGAGAAGTGCGGGCTTCCAGCAATATCCATCCATCGTATTTCATGCCCACAAATAAATCCATGAGCTGCTGATAAGGATAGTCGCCTTCATTGAGTTCACGAATGTGCACAGTATCGCCAAAGTATTTTTTCACCGAATTAAAGTTGGCTTCCAGTCCCGGTGGCAGTAAATCCTGTTCGTTACAATTCCAGCACATTTTTACGCTTTTTTCAGTCACCTGATCAAAAATGGCTTTCATGTTTGGTATTTCCTGCGAAACATTACCGTGCACTTCAACCCGAATTACCTGCCCCAAATCTTTAGCAGCTTTACCACACTCGTTTAAAGCAGCTGCAATTTGCGAAATAGTTTTTTCTCGTGGTACTTCGGTTGGAATACCGTTTGGTTTCACTTTTACACCGGTGGCACCAATATCAGCACACAATTTCAGGTATTCAATGGTATCCTGAATATTCTTTTTTACTAGTTCCTGATCAACGTGGTGATAATCGAAGTTTGCCCCGTAGCCAACACAAGTTACCGGACTGTCGGCAAACCGTTTTTTAACTTCTAGCCGCTCTTTCTGGCTCAACACTGTTTCTACTCCGTGGGCATGTTCCGTACGAAGTTCGACACCCATAAAACCTGTTTTTTCGCAATTCGCAATTAAGGTTGGTAAATCCCAGTCTTTTCCCCATTGGTAAGTTACCAAACCCAGTTTCATTTTCGATTTGCGCAACATGGCCTGAGCCGCCATTGGATCGACCAAACTCAGTCCGGCGCCGGCAATAAAACTATTCTGTATAAATTTTCTTCGCGATTGATTCATTACTTTAATTTTTTAGCATGCCCTTTATTTTCCGGCATATTCATCTGCCAGCTTATTAATTTCATCATCGCTTAAATCGGCGGCAGCAACCACCAGCCGGTATTTAAACGTAACCGAGTCGCCTTTTTTCAGGCTGAAGTTCAATTCTTTTTCGCCATTCGAGAATATTTTCTGTCCCAGCGTATTGGCCGCAAACAAACCATAGTCGCGCGCATGCCAATAGGTTGGGTATCCCACATTTTTAGGATGATCGATAATCACCAGTGAAACAGGTTCTCCCTTAATTTCGCCCGACAATTTCATCCAGCGACCGCGGGTGCCCCATACATCTCCGCCTTCAACACCTTCTGCACTTCGGTAATTGCCTTTCACATAGGTGTTGTCCATGTTTTTCACTTCGGTAACTACACCGTGAGAATCCATTAATTTGGTTGGTTTGTCACTTGGCAACTCCAGTTCGCGAGCCACACGAATGGCAAACATACCCTCTTTATTGTCGGTAAATTTCACCTCATCGATAAGTGCTTTTAAAGTGGTTGTGCGGTCGATTATTCGAATGTTTTCTTTTGCCGTAAATGTGAATTCTGTATCGTCGGAAAGCATGGCCGTATTATCAGGAGATTTCCAAACCGATTCAGTTTCCAGCACTGCTTTCCCTTTGCCACCTTTGGCTTTTTTTACTGATTGATGGTAAATAACACCATAATCCCCCTTTTTATCAGCAGGAATGGCTTCTGAATTGTTCCAGAAATCGAGCCCGTTTACATCGCCGTAATTCAACCATATTCCAACATGGTGCGGATGATCTGTCCGATCGCCTTCCTTGTTTATCAGAGGGAAACTGCGTGTAAGCATATTTCCGGCAGGCGACATTACAGGCCACAACACCGGTTTCATAATATTGTCAGGATAGATGTATGACGTGAACAACTTTCCATCAATGTTTACGTCGATCTTCTTTGCGGCCTCATCAACCTTAATATCAATGGTTTGTTGCGAATTACAATTACTAAACAGGAGTAAGGAGCCAGCTGTAATTGCCATTATCAGTAGCGTTTTAAATTTCATAGTTTTGGTATTTATATGGCTGGAAATGCGATGTAACCTCGGTTGGATTACATCGCATTTTGCTCAAGTTCAATTGATTAATTTAAATATAGAAAGGAGAGTGCTACACCATATTTGGAACAACATAACCTTCCCTATAATTTCGCGTAAGCATTTCATCTGCTTCCGGATCATTTACAAACTGTTCGGCATGAGGATTAAATGTCAGTACTTTACCCAAACGATAAGCAATATTACCCAAATGCGCCAACCCGGAAGACAGGTGTGCTGTTTCAACCGGTGCATTTAACAGGGTTTTGTCGTGGGCACGAACAGCGTCAATAAAATTAGTAAAGTGCCTGTCGGTACCACCTGCTCCCCTGTCCATTCCGGTTGCTGCGATACCACCATCGTCGCCTGATTTTCCGGGTTCTCGGTTCTGTCCCAAATACGATTTGTATTTATCGTAACCATCCACTACAATAATTCCTTTTTCGCCATAGAATATGTTACCAACAGTTGCGCCTTCTTCAGTATTGGTGCACCAAGGGCGTACCTCAAACTGAATGATCTTTCCTTCATCAGGATAATGATAAATTGAAGTCAACACTTCAGGTACCTCTTTGCAATCGTCCCAAAGGAATTTTCCCCCCATCGATGTAATTTTTGTAGGCAAACCAACATCCAGTCCCCACATACATAAATCGGTTTCGTGAATTCCCTGGTTACCCACATCGCCGTTTCCATAATCCCAGTGCCAATGCCAGTTGTAGTGAACCAGGTTTTTGGTGAAAGGTCGTTTAGGTGCTGGCCCAGTCCACAGGTCGTAGTCCAAACCATCGGGAACAGCAGAAAATCCCTGGTCGCCAATGTCGCCTCTCCAACGGAAAACCAAACCACGCGCCATATAAACACGTCCGATATAACCATCGCGCATTAACTGAATAGCTTCGTTTACGGCTGGCGAACTGCGTAATTGTACGCCGTGCTGAACAATACGATCGTATTTTTCGGCAGCTTCAACCATTTTGCGGCCTTCCCAAATATTATGCGAACCCGGTTTTTCAACATAACAGTCTTTTCCGGCCTGACAGGCCCAAATTACAGACAATGCATGCCAATGGTTTGGCGAGGCAATACTAATCACATCAATGTCTTTGTCGTCCATCACCCTGCGAAGGTCTTGTTCCAAAGCCACATCGTCGCCGTATTTCTCTTTAAACTCTTTCTGTCTATTTTTAAGAATATTCATATCCGGATCGCACAAAGTAGTAACCTGAACATTGTCTTGCGCCATAAATCCCTGAATATGACTTTTACCACGGCCGTTTAATCCGAGTACGGCTGCATTAATACGGTCGTTTGCACCAAATACTTTTGCAGAAACAATGGTAGGCGCTACAATGGCTACCGTGCTTGCAGCGGCAGTTTTTTTAATAAATGATCTTCTTGATTCTTTCATTTTATTGGTTTATGTTGGTTTAACTTGAGAATGAACACCGTTAACGCTAACGGCACATAAATCTATTAACTTTATTCTAAAGAATTAACAACATTCGTATGCCTTTCAGCATATTATAAAAATTAGCCGGTTGCATAAACGCAGAAATTCTTTATTGCGTTAAGACTCTGGATGAGCTAAAACTCAATTTGACCTTATTGATATGATCTTTACCTTTTTATGAAGTTGATGTCTTAAGAATATCGGCTATAAAGTAACTTTTAAATTGCTAATCCCGTGTTTTTTAGAACGAGTCACGAGGAGAGTATTATCGATTCAGAAAACGAAAAATTAAAAGGGATCACAATCCGAAAACTGCAATCCCTTCATAAAAATCTAACCAAACTAATTAATCAGAGCAAACATTGACTATCGACAGCTCTGATCCGTTTTTATTTCGTTAAGAACCGGGATAACCTGGATTCTGTTGATATTCGTTTGATGAACGGTCGATCTGATCCTGAGGAATAGGACGTCCGATATAATAGTCCTCCAAAAAAATCGCGGGTACCGGTTAATTTCTACTTTTAGTTGAAAAAATACTCACCTGCCACATTTAGCAGGTGAGTTATAATACAGGTTATTCTCCCTCTCCAATTGCCTCCATCGGGTCAATATTTGGTTCACCCGCAGGTTGCACTACATGAGTAAGAGGCTCGATGTTATTTTCAGAACCGTCGTATCCAGTAGTTTGGTTTAAAACCGCACCAACATTACCAATTAGATAATTTTCATATACCGGCCACCAAATATGTTTTGGGTCCATTGTATATTTTGTGGTTGGATAGGTTGCCCAAGGAATCTCATCTCTGAAGAAATTGTTTTTTTCCATCTGTCTGTCGTAATAAAAGCTGCCGGCAGATAATGATTTTTCCATGTCAACTCCGTCCCACGAATAGGTTTTACCATTATAACATGGTTTACCTGATTTAGCAAAGGCTACTGATATGCGTACCAATTCATCGTGGCGGTATTCTTCTCCCCACAATTCACGGGCACGTTCATCCAGAACAGCACCAATACCTGCAGCCTGAACATCGGCAACAGTATACATGTATTTTGAATTCGAACGTTCGCGAATTGCATTTATGTCATCTGCCGCGCCAGCATAGTTATTCTGCCAGATACGAGCTTCGGCCCTTAAAAGGTAGGCTTCAGCTTCACGATAAATATACATATCTGCTTTCCCGCCATCCTGTCTTGCTACGTTATCTTCAATGTTTGGAGCATAGAATTTATAAAACGGGTAGCCAAACCAGCAACGAATGGTATCTTCGCACAACAATACATCATCATGATAAAGTTTTAAATTTTTCAAAAACCATTCTGTACCTTCAAGATCAGGATTGTCATAAACCATCATATCCATGTCAACCCAGTTTCCTCTTTTGTGACGATAGTCCTGACGGTCGTCTTCTCCGTTCATATTCCAGATTTCATATTCTGCATAATTTGTTGGGCGGGTAAATCCTACTCCACGTCCCCATTTATGCATTTGTTTTGTTACTTCATTCTGTTGTATGTTCATTCCGGGTTTTGCTCCTAATGGAGGAGCTTTAATACCTTTGTTTGTACTAACATACCAGGGACCCCATGCACGAATACGTGCTGATCTTCCCTGACCGCCGGAGCCTGACCATCCTTCTTCATTCACAACTGTAAAAATGCCCTCCGGGTTTTTTACTCTATTATCATTTGCTGCTGTATGAAGAAGATTTACAGGGTCAGCAGGCTGATTACAATCCCATCCCGGAATTAGTTCTCCAGTGTATGGATTTTGATTATTTCCTACCTGTACAATATCAACCCCTGAAGCATCAACATCGGCCTGTGTAAACAGATGTGATTCCGGATCATCAATCACCTTTGTCATCATCGCTTCTGCATCAGCAAATCTTGCATTTAAGGTGTAATACTTGGCAAGCAGTATTCTTATTGCATCAACTGGTGGCTGGCCAATGGGTAGCTGACTTTTGGGTTTTACCCATTTTTCTGCCCATTCAAGGTCGGCAATCATCTGATCCCATATTCCCTGTTGGTAGAATGCTTTAAAATCTTGTCTTGCTTCAGATATAACAGTTAATGGCACTGCAACATTTCCAAATTGCATGGTAAGCTGCATAAAGAAAAATGCGCGGGCAAAGTAGGCTCTTCCCAACAAGTCGTTTCTTTCAGGATTACTAGCGCCACCCTCCCAATCAGGAATGTTTATGTTATCGATTACTGTATTGGCATTTTTAATTTGCTTGTAACTTTCGATATAAAAATTCAACATACGTCCTGCATCATTGTTTCTTGTATTTTGCGGAGTAGCATAAATTCTCATATCAACACCGGGTGAGTCAGGTTTATCAGTAGCAGCAATAACAGTTGTTTCACCCATATTGTGATTAAACATCAACTCGCGGGTATCGCCGTTCCACTGATTAAAAATACCTTTAAGAGATGCGTCTAACGCGGTTTGCAAGCCCGCTGCATTAACAAAGGTATTCTCAGGGCTGAGGGTTGATAATGGGTCTTGCTGCAGAAATTCCTCATCGCAAGACATTGTTAAGCTCAATATTAAAACCAATATTAAACTCGATATATTTCTTGTTCTTTTCATTTCAAATAATTTTCAATTATAAGTACTCTCTATAAAATTACATCCTTTTTCAATTACATTGCAAAGTTTATACTAAATGAATAGGTCCTTGGCATTTCTCTTGTTGATTCAGGATCGCCATCATTCCATTTAGTGAACACTGCAGCGTTTTCAATGGTAAATGCAACACGAGCGCTACTACCGTTGATTGCATTTAGCCATCGAGATGGAACATTATATCCCAGAGAGATATTCTGAATCCTCAGGTATGAGCGATTTTCGTAGTAACTGGCACCTGCCAGGTTAATTGAATTAATTCTGGCTCCATTGTCAATCTGGTTATTCGGAGTCCAGTAAGGAATTTTATACCAGTTGCGGTTTTTAATGTATTCCTGCTGGTTATTAAATGGCCATTGTGAACCGCCTTTATAACCTAATTTTGCCAAAAGCATTACGCCTAAATCAAAATCTTTATAAGTAAAGTTATTGATAAGCGAGCCGTACCAGGGAGGAGCAGAATTTCCCTGGAAAACTCTGTCTTTTGAATTGATTATTTCATCGCCGTTTTGATCAACATATCTAAAATCACCTGGATACAATCCATATTTAGCAGCTTCTTCTTCTTCACCAATTTTATAAACACCGTCTAATTCGTAATCGTAGATTACATCTTTGTTTTCGCCAATAAACCAGCCGTTCGAAATATCGTCCGGCTCAGCCATGTAGGTGTTTCCATCCTCATCAACCATTTCAACTTTCTCGCCTGTTAAGGATACGATTTCATTATTGTTGTAACTAAGATTGAAATTAGATGTCCATTTGAAATCTGAATTCTCGATATTTATTGTATTAACTGAAAATTCAACACCACGGTTTTTCAGACTTCCAACATTCGTTGTGATGGTTTCAAATCCGGTGAGCACAGGTAACTTTTTATCTAAGAGGAGATCGGTAGTTTCTGAGAAATAAACATCAATAGAACCTCTTACTCTTCCGTCCCAGAAACCATAGTCTACGGCATAATTGTATGACTGGTTTTTTTCCCAGGCAAGTGTTGGATTGGCCATTCGGTTAATGTATAAGTACGGAGCAGTAAAGTAACCACCATCATAGTTCAGGTATTTATTATCGCTAAGTGTGGCATAAGCGGCATATGCCCCTAAACCACTACTGTTACCATTTACCCCCCAGCTTGCACGAAGTTTCAGGAACGAAAGCCACGTAGGTGCACCCTCCATAAAACTTTCGTTTGAAATTGTCCAGGCACCGGAAACTGATGGGAATACTGCACGTTTTGTATCAGAACCAAATCGCGAATAACCATCCTGACGGACTGAAGCTGAAAGATTATAACGGTTGCTAAATGCATAATTCAAACGTCCCATAAGGGCATCCCTTGTTATCACCTGGTCATCTGAATCAACTGAAGGAGCAAGACCAAATGCTAACCCAGCCCATCCAAGTGCTTCAGTTGGTGAGAACTGCTCAGCTTGAGCCCTCGTATACCATAACTTGTTTTTTTCTGCGTTTATTAAACCGGTAAAATCCAAACGGTGCTCTCCAAATTCTTTGCTCCAGTTAATTATGTTATCCATTTGCCACTCAAACCCCTGATTATGCTCTCTTCTTGCAAAACCTCCGTGGTTGAAATTTGGATTAGCACTGTCTTCATAATACAGTCTTTTCCGGAAATCCAAACGGGTGGTAAACTTTGAAGTTATTGTAAAACCAGCGGGGAGAGTCAGCTTTGCATACATGGTTGGAAAAATCCGGTAACGGTCGTATTCCCTTGTTGTATAGGCAGGATTCAAAAACGGGTTTCCGCGGTTTGAACCTGCACCAGCTGTTTTCAAATATTCCCTCGGATACCTGTTAGGCAAGTCACCGATCGTTGGCATATTTTCGTTATATACAATATTTTTCCAGGGAGAATCATAAGGCGAAGAGGTGTAATATCCGCCGTTGTCAATTGGTACCTGGCCTTCATCCTGGTATGCAAAGTTGGCATTTATTCCAATGTTAAGGAAATTGGTTGCTTTCACATCCAGGTTTAAACGGGATGTAACTGTTTTAAACGTTTCTCCAACCTGAACCGATTCATTGTCGACATAACCAAGCGACCAGTAATAAGACACAGTTTGACTCCGTCCGGAAACACTCAGGTTATAATCCTGGCGTTGACCGGTATGAAACATTAATTCATCCCAATCGAATCCCCTGCCCAAAAAGTAATTTTCTTTTTCGTTGGGTTCAAAATTAAACTGGTCGAGCCATGCTTCTGTTATTGCATCAGGGTTTGTTTCTCCGGGAATTCCGTTGGCGTCCAACCAGTCGTCCTGGTATTCGGCAGGCACGTCATTATAATTTTCATATTTCGACCATGGATCTTGTGTCAAACTGTTAATTGATTCATTCATATCAATCAGCCAGTCAAACACCTCGCCGGCATTATATGACTCAAAATGTTTTCCGCGGGTAACAAGACCCCATTGAGCGCTGGCAGTAATCGTTGCTTTTCCCAATTTCCCTTTTTTGGTAGTGAACACAATTACACCGTTAGAGGCACGCGAACCGTAAATAGAAGCTGCACTTGCATCTTTCAATACATCCACAGATTCAATATCGTTAACATTAATTTCAGCAATGTCACCATTAAAAATTACGCCGTCCAGTACAATAAGCGGACGGTTAGCTGATTTTTCATCATCATTATCAGCTTTAATGGTATTGTCTCCCCGAATAAAAAATTCAGGAGCATCTTTTGCACTTGTGCTGTAACCCATTTGTAATCCGGGTACAGCTCCGCGTAACAATTCCTGAACGTTTGATGGCTGAAATTTTTCCATCTCTTCAGTGTTTACACTAACAATAGAACCAGTCATGTCCTTTTTTCGCTGGGTACCGTAACCAATAGCAACAACTTCTTCTAAACCAATTGCATCAACTTCCATTGCTACATCAATAGAAGTTTGATTTACAACCTCAATTTCCTGGGTTTTCATTCCAACAAATGAGAAGATAAGTGTAGCATTGTCTGGAACTTCAGACAAGGTGTATTCCCCATCTACATTTGTAACTGTTCCGATTGTGGTACCTTTTACAACAATTGTTGCTCCGACGATAGGAGCACCATCGGCATCTTTCACAGTACCTGTGAGCGTTTTTTGCTGGGCAAATGCCCCAAGTTGAGAGATCAGAAAAATCCCAACTAAAAATAACCTTGTTAAACTTACCGTTGGCAAACCAAACAAAGTTCTTTTTGTCTTGCTTTTTTTCATACGTTTTAGTGTTTAATTAGTAAATAAATAGATATTTTTCAGCAACAAATATTCAGTCAAGCACAGATCCATGGGCACTTTCTAAAGATAGCTTAAAGGTTTAAGCTAAATCCGTGTACGTTAACGGCTCGAATTGTGTCTTCATTCTGATCTGGCGCAGATTAGTTCAAAAAGAAATGAATAAAATATTAATATAAAATGGGATTGAAATTTTTTACCTGCTTAACGATGCTAACTTTATTAAATCAGATAAACAGATAAAATTGAATTTAAGTTCTCTTTCATAAGTCAAGTTTTGTTAGAATTTAGTCAAAAGACGTCTAAATAAGTTCAGTTTTGTTTTGCGTTAACGCTCACGACAAACAAAATAATGTTATTGTATGCAGGAATCCAAATCTAAAAACATGCTCTTTAACAGTATATTATATCTTTTAACGAATAGAAGATGCCATAAAAAACGAAAGGCCGGTTCAACAACCAGCCCTTTCTCAATCAACCTAAACCTAAACTAAACCAAAAACCAAACCATCATTTATGGCGTGTAAATCTTCTTGATAAAGATTTGTAAGAGTAAAACACCAGTTTGCTAAAAAGGTTTATCGAATTGCAATTTTTTTTGTTTGAACACCAAAAATATCTTGGATTGCGCGGATAACCGCAGAAACTTGTCTAATCGACTTTACTCTGACATATCTGAAAGTACTTCCATTTTTAAAATGTACGACTCAAGGCCTGACAATGCCAGCTCTAACTTACCCTTTCCATTTTTCACTTCCAGTACAAATTCATTTTCGTTGGCCAGTTGATCAGTTAGTTTGTAGAATCCGTCAGTTAAATGTAAAGCCTTTACGGTTGCTTCATTCAATTGAAGTTGAAATTTGTGTGGGTTATCTTCGAAGTTAGTCACCACTATCAAACGATCGTCGCCTTTCCAACGCACAAACGAAAATACTTTGTCGGTGTATCCTTCTGTATTTTGCCGATTGTACGAGTGAATTTCTTTGTATTTGCCCATCAAGGCTGCGGAATGAGCGGAGAAACTCAGGAGCGTTTTATAAAATTCGTTTAATTCTTTTTCTTCCGGCGTTGACTGCCCTCCATCAAATTTTCCGTCATTCATCCAACGTTGATGTGCCGGTACACCGCAGTAATCAAAAATCGATGTTCGTGTTTCATCGCCAAATCCCATGTCGCCATCGCCGGGTTCACCTACGTTTTGACCGAAATAGATCATGGTTGGCGAAGTGCTCAAACAGGTTGAAACCACCATTGCCGGTTTTCCTTTTTCGGCACTTCCTGCAAATCCTGCACTGGCAATACGTTGCTCGTCGTGGTTTTCTAAAAAATGTAACATGTGATGCTCGATATCAGCCAAACCATCGTAAATCGCCGGAAGATTATCAGTACTTCCATGCCCCTGCATAATGTGTTTTAAGGTATCGTACAACTCCACTTTGTCGTACAAATAATCCATTTTCCCTTTGCGAATATAATCGTGATACAAAGCCGGATTATAAACCTCGGCTAGTAGAAAAGCGTCAGGATTTTTCATTTTTAATGCCGAGTTCATATAACTCCAGAATTCCACCGGAACCATTTCAGCCATATCGTAACGGAAACCATCCACGCCTTTATCTAACCAGTAGATGGCAATATCTTTGAATTTCTTCCACGAATCCGGCACGTCTTTATCCTGCCAGAACTCGAAATGAGCTTCATAATTTTCCCTGTCAAAATCTTCGGGAAGCAGATCAAAATCGTAAGTTCCATCAGGTTTTACACCGTAATTTACTTTTACCGTTTCGTACCAGTCATAAAATCCGGGTTGCGCTAAGCGTGCGCCATTACCGGTCCACTTGGCCGGATTTTCATCAAACTTTCCATCCGAAAGCGGGTGATCATCGCCTCCCAAAGGTTGGTAAGCGTTCAAAAATTCCGGCACCTGAAAAGCTTCGCCGGGGATGTAATAAAAGTTGTTGTCGCGTTTGTATTCCACCGAAGTATCGTCGTTTTCACCAAAATCAGAAACTCCTTCAGGTTTCGAAATCGACTGGTAATTCCGGGCAACATGATTCGGCACAATATCGATAATCACTTTCATGCCGTGCTTGTGCGTTCGTTCGATCAGGGCCTCGAATTCTGCCAATCGGTTTGCCGGATCAATAGCCAGATCGGGATTTACGTTGTAATAATCCTTCACTGCATAAGGCGAGCCGGCGCGGCCTTTTACCACATCGGGATCGTCGTTTGAAATGCCATAGGCGGTATAATCGGTTATTACATCATGGTGCGGAACACCCGTGTACCAAATATGTGTAACCCCCATTGACTTAATTTCTTCGAGTGCCCGGTCGGTAAAATCGTTGAACTTTCCCACACCATTTTCTTCAATAGTTCCCCATGGTTTATTGGTGGTGTTTGTATTCCCAAACAGACGGGTAAACACCTGGTAAACCACATATTTGCCTTTTGGCGAATCGGGTTGTGCGGGCTTGTGCTTCTTTGTCGGTTGGCAGGCAAAAAGAGCCAGAATAAAAAGGATGGATGCTAGTTTTTTCATGATTGTAGTACGCAGATTACACGCATTTAATTGAGAAACGCAGATATGATCAGAGCTAATCTGTTCAATCTGCGTTCTCATTGTTCAAATTTCTTATTTATTCAATTCAACTATTATAGCTGATTTTGCAGGAACTGTAACTTCCGAAATATCGGAAATTGAATTCCCGTAAATAATTTCTTTACCCGACTTATAACCGTCAATCACTTCACTAAAACGATCTGTTTTAATGGTTTTTGCTTCGGTGTTTTTATTCAGAATTACCATAACTGCTTCGTCGTCGTTGTAGCGGAAATAGGTGTAAGTACCATCTTCAGGAACAAAGTGCATCAATTTCCCATCGTGAACGACATCGGCATTTCTACGCCAGTTCTGGATTTTAGAAATATACTGCTGCATATCTTTTGCGGCATCGCTCATTCCTTCGCCGGTAAAAGCATTTATTTTGTCGCCTTCCCAACCGCCTGGATAATCAGCACGAATATCGCCGTGTTCACTACCATCGTGGCGCATTAGAATTTCGGTACCGTAATAAATTTGCGGAATTCCACGGGTAGTTAAAAAGAATGCCACACCCATTTTCAGCAAATCAGCATCTTCGCCAACCTGCACGTAATAGCGCGACATATCATGATTATCCGGGAAAATAGTCAGTTTGTAAGGATCAGGATATAAAAAATCGTTGGCCAATGCATTATAAATCTGAATTAATCCAAAGTCGAAACTTTCTTCGTTGCGTAATCCTTCAGCAGCTGCGCTCTGCAATGGAAAATCCATCATACTCGGGGCATAATTCTTATAGCCGTCCTGGTTAAATTTTCCTTTTTGCCAATACGAAACAATGGCCGGATTGGTGGTCCACTCTTCGCCAACCACATTAAAATTCGGATATTCTTCCAACAATTCTTTTGTCCAATCGCTCATCATATTCTTGTCGGGATAAGGCCATGTGTCCTGGCGAATTCCTTCCAAGCCAACATATTCAACCCACCAAATACTGTTTTGAATGAGGTATTTTGCCAGGAACGGATTTTTCTGGTTCATGTCGGGCATAGCACTTACAAACCAACCATCCACCATAGCTTTTTTATCTGCTTCCGAGGCGTGAGGATCTTCATTCACCGTGCGGCGGTGGCTGGTAATTTTCATTTCCGGGTAATTGTTAATCCAGTCTTTCATGGGCATATCGTGCATCCACCAGTGTTCCGATCCGCAGTGGTTAAAAATCAAATCCATAATCAGCTTCATGCCGCGTTTATCCAGTTCTTCGTTTAGTTCCTGATACTCTTCATTCGATCCATATCTTCTGTCGACCTGGTAAAAATCGGTACAGGCATAACCGTGGTACGACGATTCGGGCATATCGTTTTCCAGCACAGGATTTAACCAAACGGCTGTAAATCCCATGTCTTGTAAATAGTCCAGTGAATTGATGATTCCACGAATATCGCCACCATGGCGGCCATAGTTATAATCACGATCAAGACCTTCTTTCATTCCTTCAATCTCGTCGTTGCTGGTATCGCCGTTTACAAAACGGTCAGGGGTGATCAGGTAAATCACATCCGATGAATTAAAACCTTCGCGTTTTGCCGATCCATTTTCACGATCCCACAATTCGTAGTTATAGCTATCTACAACTTTATCGCCTTGTTTAAACTGAATTTCAAAGTCGCCGGGTTTTACATCCTTTGCCAGTTTCAGATCGACAAACAGGTAGTTCGGATTTTCCACTTTAGTGGTCGCTTCCAAAGTCACCCCCGGGTAATCGAGCACCACATCGGTTTTTGAAATATTCTCACCGTATATTAATAATTGTAAGTCGGGGTTTTTCATTCCGGCCCACCAGTTTGGCGGTTCAACCCGAGCAACATCCTGCCCAACAACATTCAGAGTAAGCAGGATGATAAACAAAGTGATTAGTTTCTTCATTTTATAGTGTTTTATTCGTTTCAAATTTGCTTTACCCCTTACCCTGTCGGGAGTTCCCCTAAGAAGGGGAACAAGTATCAAACCAGCTTTTGACTCAATCAAAGCTCCGGCTTTTTTATAACTGTTTTCCCTCGCGAGGGAAAATGTCGACAGACAAAAGGGTAAATTATCTATTTTTTACTTTTTAATTTCAAGGGTCGAATTTCCGGCAATTATGTGCTCAGTACCCCAAACCGTTGCTGCCACAACAACAGCAGAATGATTAATTATTAAAAACAATTCGCGTTGTTTTTTCACTTCGAGATGTGCCCCTCCAAAATCGATTCGGAATCCGTATGATTTCCAGGATTCAGGCAGGAACGGATTAAAAGTGAGCTTGTTTTTCACTACGCGCATTCCGCCAAATGCCATTACAAACGACATCCATGTTCCGCCCATACTTGTAATGTGCAGACCGTCTTCGGTGTCGTTATTGTAATCATCCAAATCAAGACGCGACGTGCGCAAATACATCTCGTATGCTTTCTCCTGATAACCGATCTTCGCCGCTAAAATTGCGTGAACACATGGCGACAATGATGATTCATGTACCGTTAAAGGCTCGTAAAAATCGAAGTGTCGTTTTAGCTCTTCGGTGGTAAAATTCTCCTGAAACAGGTACAAACTCTGCAAAGTATCGGCCTGCTTGATGTATGGAGCACGCAAAATGCGGTCCCACGACCAGTTTTGGTTAATGGGTAAATCCTCAGCAGGAAGTTCTGCCACCGGAGTTAAATCCTTATCCAAAAATCCATCCTGTTGCAAGTAAATACCACGCTTCTCATCCCTGGCGAAATACATTTTATCAATAATATCCTTCCAGCGCGCAGTTTCGTTCAACTCGTTGAATTTCCATTTTTTTACCAGTTCCTCAAACAGGAAAGGGAATTCCTTTTTCAGGTAGTCGATGGCTTCAAGCGTATATTTTAAAGTCCACACGGCCAGGTAGCTGGTGTGAAAGTTATTGTTTACGTTGTTCTCGTATTCGTTTGGCCCGGTAACGCCTAGCATTACATACTTTTCTTTGTCGGCCGACCAGTTTACACGCTGACTCCAAAAACGACTAATACCCAGCAACACCTCAAAACCCATCGGGGCAAGGTATTCTTTATCGCCGGTGTAGTTTATATAATCGTAAATGGCATACGCAATGGCTCCGTTTCGGTGAACTTCTTCAAAGGTAATTTCCCACTCGTTGTGGCATTCTTCGCCGTTAATGGTAACCATTGGGTACAAGGCAGCACCATTATTGAAGCCGAGTTTTTCGGCATTCTCGATGGCTTTTTCCAGATGTTTGCGACGATAAACCAACAGGTTCCGCGAAACTTTTTGTGGCGCTGTACTCAGGTAAAAAGGCAAACAATATGCCTCCGTATCCCAATAAGTTACACCACCGTATTTTTCGCCTGTAAATCCTTTTGGGCCAATATTCAGCCGCTCATCTTCGCCCGAATAGGTTTGATTGAGCTGAAAAATATTAAAGCGAATTCCTTGCTGGGCCGCAATATCGCCTTCAATTTTTATATCGCTGGTTGCCCATTTTTGCAGCCAGCGGTTTTTATGACTTTCGAACAGGGCATCGAAACCGGCTTCAACAGCCAAATCCACTGCTTCTTTTGCCTTTTCAGGAAGGGATTCCTTTTCATAATCAAGGGAAGAAACAGTAGAAGAGAATTTCTCAACTACTATTTCATCACCCTTCTCTACCGAGACACTTTGAGATGCCTCGACATATTTCTCCCTTTCCCCGTTCGTAATATCTGTTTCTACTTTATTTCCGTTTTTTAGTAGTTGAAACCACATCCCGGTACTAACATGAAAACCGGTTTTTAAGGTTTCAACTGTGAGATAGCCTTCCGGACCGCCAACAGCACGGGCAACTTCTACCCAAAATTTCTCATCGTAATTCGAGTCTTCGTTTACCACATCGCCATCGAGGTATGGCGTAACTTTAATCTCGCCATCAAAGTTCAGCGCTTTTACGGTGTATCGGATAGCGCCAATCTCGGTGGCTGCAATACTCACAAAGCGGTGCGAACAAACCTCCACCTGGTTGCCATTTTGCAACTCGGCAACAAAACAACGCGTTAACAAACCGTGTTGCATGTCGAGCTCGCGTTTAAACGAAAGTACTTTTGCCTTTGCCAGATCGAGTTCCTCACCATTTACGGTAACTCCTATTCCAATCCAGTTGGTTGAATTGATAATTTTGGCAAAATACTCCGGATAGCCGTTTTTCCACCATCCCACGCGGGTTTTGTCGGGGTAATAAATACCGGCAACATATGTTCCGTTCAGCGTGTCGCCTGAATATTTCTCCTCGAAATTGGCGCGCTGGCCCATTTTTCCGTTTCCGATACTAAAGATACTTTCGGAAATCCGGTTATGTTCGGGAACAAACCCCTCTTCAACTATTTTCCAGTCGTGATGAATGATATAATTCTTCATCTCAGTGTTTTTAATTTTTTAATTTTCTGTTGCAACGTCTTTTACAAAAAGTACCAGAACGGCTGCTATCACCATCGATACTCCTCCAAAAACAATTGCAAAAATCGACTCTCCTCCAAACAGATCTTTTACCATGAATCCCAAAATGGTTGCCGCCAGAATTTGCGGTATTACAATAAAGAAGTTGAAAATCCCCATGTAAATTCCCATTTTATTCGATGGCAGCGATCCGGTAAGAATGGCATAAGGCATAGAAAGAATACTTGCCCAGGCAATACCAACTCCAACCATTGGCACAATAAGCCAGTTTGGATCGTTAAAAAGGTAGATAGAGGCCAGGCTCACACCACCAATTATTAAACTAATGAAGTGCGTAAATTTTCGGTTGGTGTACTTTGCTATTACAGGCAAGGTAAATGCCATTAGTGCTGCAACTCCGTTATAAACGCCAAAAAGAATGGTTACCCAGTCGGCACCATCGTTGTACAATTTTGTGGTTGTATCAGAAGTTCCATACACATGGCTGGTTATTCCTGCGGTGGCATAAATCCACAAAGCAAACAATCCAACCCAGGTAAAAAACTGCACCAGCGCCAGTTGTTTCATGGTAAGCGGCATGCGCAATAAATCGCTGAAAATCTCCACCAACGCATTCTCGTCCTTTTTTTGCGATTTTAGCAAAGCAGCCGCCATCATCAATAAGAAGAAAAGGAAAAGAATACCTCCAAGAATGTACAGCTCTTTTTCAAGTTCCATTAGTTGTGTAACTACTACAATCAGCAAACCCAGCAGTCCCATAATTCCGCCAACTTTGGCAAACCGGCTGCTTTCCACTTCCGCTTCATTCAGCACTTCATCTTTATTGGTTGTTTGTCGTTCGCTTTCTTCAAAGGCTTCCAGCTCTTCGGGCGGGTATTCTTTGGTTGAAAAAATAGTCCACAGAATGGCCAGAAAGAAAACGACACCCCCAATGTAAAACGACCAGCGCACCGATGGAGGAATAACTCCTTCAGGAGCAGTATTCGGAATATTCAGCCAATTGGTCATTGCGTATGGAAGCACCGATCCCACAACGGCCCCGGTACCAATAAAAAAGCTTTGCATGGCAAAACCCTGAGTACGTTGCTCGTTGGGCAGCATATCGCCAACAAAAGCACGAAACGGTTCCATTGAAACATTAATGGAAGCATCCATTATCCAGAGTGTTCCGGCAGCTACCCACAAGGCGGGCGAGTTGGGCATTAATAAAAGGGCCAGCGAAGCGAAAATGGCTCCGAATAAAAAGTATGGCCGTCTTCGTCCGAGGCGGTTCCAGGTTTTATCGCTCATATGCCCGATTATCGGCTGAACTATTAACCCGGTAACCGGTGCGGCAATCCACAAAATCGGGATGTCCTCAACGTTGGCCCCAAGTGTTTCGAAAATACGGCTTACATTGGCATTCTGCAGGGCAAACCCAAACTGGATTCCCAAAAAACCAAAACTCATATTCCAAATCTGCCAAAAACTTAACGTAGGTTTTTTGCGCATAATAGTAGTTTTAATTTGTAGCAAAGCTGTATGTATAAACAAGATAATACAGCAAAAGAACTTTTGCTGCTAAACACGAAGTGTGTGAATTGAAAAATTGCCTGCACAAATATAAGTCAGAATCAAAGTAATTTCCAAACCGTGCACCATGCTAACCCCTGAAAAACAAGGTATTTTAGCCAAAAATGATCATTTCAAACGTTTGCGGAAAGTGAAAATATATTCTACAACATGTTTTTGTGTAATTGCAGGAATCGGCCATTAACTACAAAAATCAATGAAATTTGAATGGTATATTATATAATAGAGGATCCACGAACTATCAAGTCCGCATTCAAGACTTTTGTTTCAGCCGGATATTCATCGTCTTCCGAGGTGATGCGTTTTAACAGCATTTGTGTTGCCAGTGTTCCCATTTCGTAACCATGCTGATCGACTGAAGTAAGCGTAGGGTCGGTAATTCCTGAAAAGCGACCATCGGAAAAGCCAACAATTGCAATCTCATCAGGTATTTTGTAACCTTTTTTCTGAATGGTTTGCATGGCTCCAATGGCGGTAAGATCGTTGGTGGCAAACACGCCGTCAAACTTAATCTTTTGGTTAATGAGCTTCATTATTGCCATCCGGGCTTTTTCAAACGAGTCGGCTTCCACAATCAGGTTTTCGTCGGCCGGAATACCTGCTTCTTTCAACGCTTTTAAGTAACCATCTTTTCGGTTTTGCCCAATCAGCAAAGCCATTGGCCCGCCTAAATGGGCAATGCGTGTTCTTCCGCTATCTATTAAATGACGGGTTGCCCGGTAGGCGGCATCAAAATCGTCGATAATTACCTGATCGGCAACTATATTCGGCACAACGCGATCATAAAATACAATGGGTACTTCGTTATTCTGGAAATTTTCTAAATGTTTATAGTCGGTGGTATGTTTTGAAATAGATACCAAAACACCATCGACACGGCTCGCCAGCAATGTTTTAGCGTTTGCCACTTCGCGCTCGTAACGCTCGTTGCTCTGGCAAATAATTACGTTAAAACCGGCATCGTAAGCCACATCTTCAATTCCGCTAATTACTGATGAGAAAAAATAGTGGACAATTTCGGGAATGATAACACCTATAGTATTACTGCGCCGTTGTTTTAAACTAAGTGCAACAGCATTGGGCTGGTAGTTCAACTTTTCGGCCAGTTCCTGAACCGCCCGCTTTGTTTCTTTGCTGATATCGGGGTGGTCTTTTAACGCACGCGATACCGTAGATGCTGAAATATTTAATTCACGAGCCAAGTCCTTTATTGTTACCAGTCCGCTTTTCATATTCCACTTATTCCCCTATTGTTGATTAATGATTTTTCCAATTACCTGAGTTAAGGCTATACACAAATGTAACAATTTAGCCCAAATCTTCATACTAATTTGCCCCGATAAATGGACCTACCAGTAACTACCTGTTTTATAACATGTTGGACGCAAACGTCACCGCAAACGTTTGCATTAATCCATGTGTTAAAAAACGTAATTATTTCTTAACAATTATTATACATTCGCCTTTGAATTTTAGTTTTTGTTGAACACAAAGTCTCTGTAACGAATTGATTTATTGCCTATTTAAATGAGTTAAAGAGAATTTAACAAACAGGAAGATTCATAAACTAATAACATGTAAAATGAGGATTATTCGTAAAAACCTTAAAGTAGTCTTGTTTTTGTTTGCCATGCTGAGCTTTAGTCTTGGATATGCGCAGGTTAAAACAGTTACAGGTACTGTTAGCGATGCCGGTAACGGCGAGCCTTTACCTGGTGTTACCATTGTAGTTAAAGGAACTACACAAGGAACAATTACCGATTTTGACGGAAATTTCAGTATCGATGTTGAACAGGGACAAACCATTGTTCTCTCATACATCGGTTATACACCGCAGGAAGTAGTTATTACTGCTTCAAATCTGCTAAACGTTAAGTTGGAACAATCAATGGAAAACCTCGATGAGGTTGTAGTAATTGGTTACGGACAAGTTAAAAAAGAAGATGCTACCGGTTCGGTAGCTGCAGTAAGTTCGGATGATTTTAACCAGGGAGCGATTACTTCTCCGCAAGAATTGGTAACCGGTAAAATTGCCGGTGTACAAATTACAAACAGCGGTGGTGCTCCGGGAGAAGGATCAACAATCCGTATCCGTGGTGGTTCTTCGCTTTCAGCAAGTAACGATCCGCTTATTGTAATTGATGGAGTACCAATTTCAAGCGATGGTGTTAACGGAATGAGAAACCCGCTGAACATGATACATCCAAGCGATATTGAAACCATGACCGTACTTAAAGATGCATCGGCAACTGCTATTTATGGTTCGCGTGCGTCAAACGGTGTTATTCTTATTACCACTAAAAAAGGCCGCAAAGGTGCCGGTTTAAAACTGAGCTACAACGGATTTAGTTCGTACAGCACACCATCGGGAAAAGTTGATGTTCTGTCGACCGACGATTTCAGACAAACTATTATTGACCAAAACGGAACCGGTTCAAACGCCGCCAGCCTTTTGGGCAATGCTGATACCGATTGGCAGGATGTTGTTTTAAGCCCATCGGTAAGTCACGACCACAACTTTAGCGTTACCGGAAACATTAAAGATATTCCTTTCCGTGCATCAGTCGGTTACTCCGACCAAAACGGTATTTTAAAGAAATCGAGCATGGAGCGCTGGACCGGAACTGTTGGTTTTAACCCCAGCTTTTTCGATGATCATTTAAAAATGAACCTGAACTTTAAAGGAATGTTGATCGACAACGACTTTTCTAATCAGGGCGCTATCGGAACTGCGGTAAGCTTCGATCCAACCCAGCCGATTTATGTCGACAGCGATCGTTACGGAGGTTACTTCACCTGGTTGCAGGGCAACGGAAATCCAAATACGCTTGCACCAACCAACCCAATGGCATTGATTATGATGCATGATGATACTTCAACAGCAAAAAGAGCAGTGAGTAACGCACAGTTCGATTATAATTTCCATTTCCTTCCTGATTTGAAAGCCACGCTTAACCTCGGATACGAATACACCGATTCTGAGGGTACAACCATCGACGATGACGATGCTCCATGGACAATTGGTAACGGAGGTGGATATTACAGCGAATACACCCAGGAAAAGAAAAATAAATTGTTGGACTTTTACCTGACTTACGACAAAGAACTGGAATCGATTGAAAGTAATATTAGTGTAATGGGTGGTTACTCGTGGCAACATTTCTGGAGCGAAAGCTACAACTTTGCAAGAAGTGGTATAACCAACGAGATTATCAACCCTGAAAACTGGGATCCTACGGAATATTACCTGGTTTCGTTCTTCGGACGTTTAAATTACTCGTTAAAAAACAAATACCTGCTTACGTTTACCGTTCGTCAGGACGGAACTTCACGTTTCTCGCCTGATACCCGCTGGGGGCTTTTCCCATCGGCAGCTTTTGCATGGCGTATTTCAGAAGAAGAATTCCTGAAAAACAGTACTGTAGTTTCCGATCTGAAATTGCGTTTAGGTTACGGTATTACCGGTCAGCAAAACATAGGCAGCGGCGATTACCCTTATTTGCCACGCTACACCTACAGCCAGGAAAATGCGCAGTACCAGTTTGGCAATCAGTATTACACCACTATTCGTCCTGAAGGTTACGACTCGGAAATTAAGTGGGAAGAAACCACAACCTACAACATTGGTTTAGACTATGGTTTTATCGACAACCGCATTTCAGGTACCATCGACGTTTACAAACGTGTTACCGACGACTTGCTGAACTTTATTCCGGTTCCGGCAGGTACCAACCTTACCAACATGTTGTTAACCAACGTGGGCGATTTGGAAAACCGCGGTTTTGAGTTCTCTGTTTTGGGACGTATCATCTCGAAACAAGATCTTTCATGGGAAGTTGGTTTTAACGCCACTTACAACGAAAACGAAATTACCAAACTTACTGCAACCCAAATGTCGCTCGAAGAATATCCGGGTGTAGAAACAGGAGGAATTTCGGGTGCTGTTGGTAACAACATTCAAATTCACTCGGTAGGTTATCCGGCTAACTCGTTCTTTGTGTACGAGCAAGTATACGACGACGCAGGAAAACCAATACAGGGACTTTATGTTGACCGTAACGGAGACGGACAAATTAACAGCGAAGATAAATACCGCCTCGAAAAATCGGCTCCCGACTGGTTTATGGGTTTCAACTCAAAACTATACTACAAAAACTGGGACTTTGGTTTTGCCGGAAGAGTTAGCCTGGGTAACTACGTTTACAACAACGTTTGGTCGTCGAGCGGTTCGTTAAACAACCTGTACTGGTCGTCGAACTACCTGTTAAACGTAAACCAGAATGCACTGACAACAGGTTTCGAAAATCCTGAATATTTCTCTGATTACTATATAAAAAATGCGTCGTTCCTGCGTTTGGACAACATTTCGCTGGGGCACACATTTAAAAATCTGAATGCAGACAAAATGAGTCTTCGCCTTTACGGTTCGGTTCAAAACGTGTTTGTAGTTTCAGATTACGAAGGTCTTGACCCGGAGGTTAGTAATGGAATCGACAACAACATTTATCCACGTCCGCGCGTGTTTATGATGGGCTTAAGCATTGATTATTAATCTCTAAAAACTGATAACCATGATAATAAAGAAATTTAAATATTTAAGCATAATAGTACTTGCAGCACTGCTTGCAATTACATCATGTACCAACGATTTGGACACCGTGCCAATCGATGAAGATGTGGTTACCTCGGAAAGTGTTTACGAAAATCCGAACAACTACATTCAAGTTCTGGCAAAACTATATGCAGGTTTAGCAGTTAGTGGCCAGCAAGGACCAAGCGGAAACAACGACCTTAGTGGTTTGGACGAAGGTTTCGGTCAGTACCTGCGCGCTTACTGGTATGCACAGGAGCTTCCAACCGATGAAGCAGTTATTGGCTGGAACGATGCTACCTTACGCGATTTCCACGATATGGACTGGTCGGCCGACGACGGTTTTATTACCAACCTGTATTACCGTATTTTTTACCAGGTGTCGTTGTGTAACGAGTTTATTCGCGAAACAACTGCCGATAAATTAGACGGACGCGGAATCGACGGCGCTATCCGTACCGACATTGAAATGTACCGTGCAGAAGCCCGTTTCCTGCGTGCACTGAGCTACTATCATGCTGTCGACTTATTTGGTAGCGTACCATTTGTTACCGAAGAAGACAACGTTGGAGCATTCTTCCCGGAGCAAATTTCAAGAACCGACCTGTTTAACTATGTTGAATCGGAATTACTGGCTGTTGAAAACGAACTTGCAGCACCCGGAAGTGCCGAATACGGAAGAGCCGACCAGGCAACTGTTTGGATGGTTTTGGCAAAAATGTATTTAAATGCCGAAGTTTACACCGGAACAGCACGATTTAACGATGCGCTTAGCTACTCGGAAAAAGTAATTAATGCAGGCTATTCGCTCAATCCGGAATATTCGCACATGTTCCTTGCCGATAACCATACATCAAGCGAAACCATTTTCCCAATTATTCAGGATGGAACCAACATTCGTACCTGGGGTGGAACAACTTTCCTTGTTCACGCACCTGTTGGAGGAACAATGGACCCTGCTGAATTTGGAATCGACGGCGGATGGAGTGGTTTAAGAACAACCAAAGAGTTTGTTGGCAAATTCCTTGATTTGGAAACCATGGCTCCAAAATTAAAAAGTGTTAATGCAACTGCTGACTATCCGGTAATTTATGTACCTGGTGGCTACCAGGTTGCAGCGGGTTACAGCGAAAGCGACTGGTCGCCGGATGTAGCACCAACACTGGCTTCGGTTAATTCTGATGATAACTACGAAGGTTATGTATATTTTGCCGATGCTGGTGAATTTAAATTTACCGCCGGGCCAAACTGGGATGTGAACTGGGGAGACGACGGTGGCGACGGCTCACTGGAACCAAACGGCCAAAACCTTTCAGTTGACGAGGCTGGCTACTACAAGATAAACGTAAATACAGTTGATGGTACATATTCAGTAATGAAAACTGATTGGGGAATTATCGGATCAGCTACGGCAGGTGGCTGGGATTCGGACCAAAACATGGAATTTGATGCTGCCAGCAAAACATGGGTTGCCGAAATCGACCTGGCTGCGGGCGAAATTAAATTCCGCGCTAACGACGGTTGGGACCTGAACTATGGCGATGACGGTGCCGATGGGATTTTGGATGCAGGTGGTTTAAACATTGCCATAGCTGAAGGCGGTAGCTACAAAATTACCATGAAACTGGGAACACCCGACTATACTTACACGGTTGAGAAATACAGTTCTGACGGCCGCGCCTTGTTCTTCACCGACGGGCAAACACTTGAAATTGATGACCTGTTTGAGTTCACAAACGGTTATGCCATTACCAAGTGGAAAAACGTAACTTCTACCGGCGAAACCGGATCGGATTTAACACATCCTGACACTGATTTCCCAATGTTCCGTTTGGCCGATGCTTACCTGATGTATGCCGAGGCAGTACTGCGCGGCGGTGGCGGAAGCATGAGCACTGCACTGTCGTACGTTAACGAATTGCGCGAAAGAGCATATGGCGACGACTTTGGAAACATGACCGAAGCCGACCTTACACTCGACTTTATTTTGGATGAACGTGCGCGTGAATTGTACTGGGAAGGACACCGCAGAACCGACCTGATTCGTTTTGGCAAATTCACCGGCTCCGACTACGTTTGGGCTTGGAAAGGAGCTGTTAAAGAAGGTATTGGTGTTGATGCCAAATACAACATTTACCCACTTCCTTCTTCAGATGTAAGTGCCAATCCAAATCTATCTCAAAACTCAGGATATTAATCACTTGCAAAATTATAGATCATGAAAAAGATAAATTATATATTAAGTATTCTGGCTGCTTTGCTGGTGTTTGTTTCTTGCGAGGATGAGACATTCGATCCGGTGATTAATTACGGAAACAGCCCGGTTCTTACCGCTTCAGAAACTTCCGGTGGCACTTATTTGCTTACCGAAGAAGAAGCAGATGATGTACTGTTCTCGTTTGACTGGACAGAAGCAGATTTCGGTTTTCAGGCAGCAATTTCTTACTTGCTAAAGATTGACGATGCCGGTAACGACTTTGCGAATTCTTCAATAATTGTTTCATCAGCTGAATTGGGATACGATATTACAGTTGGAGAATTAAACTCGCTGTTAACATCGATGGAATACCCAACGGGAGTGGAAACTCCTCTTGAAATAAGAGTTGAAGCTTCGGTTAGCAACTATGCTAATCCATTACCATCAGAATCATTCAGCTTTAATGTAATTACTTATTCCATAAAATTGCCTCCTTTGTACTTGCTGGGAGACGCAACCGATGCAGGATGGGATAACAATACTACACTTGAAGCACCTTACATGTCGAGTGGTAAATACGGAATTGCTGCGCACCTAAAAGCCGATAAATACTACAAGTTTATTCAAACTCAGGGACAATGGGCTCCAATGTGGGGAACTGATGACGCAGCAACAACAACAGGTGGTAACCTGGTTTATCGTCCAACTGAGGATGATACTGACCCACCATCAATTCCATCTCCTTCGGTTGAGGGCGACTACCGTATTGATGTTGACATTACCAACCTTACCTACTCGGTTTATCCAATTCCGGATGTAATTTACCTGGTTGGTGGTGCAACTACTGTTGGCTGGGATCCGGCAAACGGAATTGCATTCACAAAAGACGGTGTTGGTAAATACTCACTGGTAACCGATCTTTCGGTTGGCAACGGCGGAATGAAAATTATGGCGAGCAACAGCGGAGCATGGGCTCCACAGTGGGGTTCTGACGGCAACGGAAACAGCTTGTTGGGTAAACTTGCTTACCGTTCGGGCGATGCTGATCCTGATCCGGCAGAAATTCCGGAACCGGCTTCAGCAGGTACTTATAAAATTGAGATTGATTTCTCGGAATATACCTATAAAATTACAGCACAATAACTGTAAGCTATGATACAACAGGTAGTGCTTTTTAGTAGGCACTACCTGTTTTTTTATCCTAAAACAATTACAATGTACAAGTCTTTTATATTCCTGATAAGCCTGGTTGTTTTTGCTATTAATGCAACCGCACAAATTACCACCAATCCCGAATTCCCGGTGGCCACACAGCCTGTTACCATTACGTTTAACTCGGCCGAAGACAGCCGGCTTAATTATTTTACAGGAGATTTGTACGCCCATACAGGAGTTACAATTGGTGAAGACCGATGGCAATATGTAATTGAATCGTGGGGAAACAACGACACACAACCTCAACTAACGTATATTGGTGAAGGCATTTACGAGCTTGTTATCACTCCCGATATCAACAGCTTTTATAGTGTTGCAGCCGGAGATGTGGTAACTGAACTTTGCATGGTTTTTCGTTCGGCAGATGGAAGCCAGCAAACTTCCGACCTTTTTGTAACTGTTTTCGAAGAAGGAATGGTTGTGAATATTACCCAACCCTCGGGCTCTTCTATACTTAAGATAAACGAGGCAATAACTTTTTCAGCTCAATCATCGGCTGAGGCCGATTTAAAACTTAGTCTCGATGAAACGGTATTAACCCAATCAACAGGCACCGAAATTACCACCACACATACTTTTTCCGAAAGCGGGAACTACTGGCTGATTGCCGAAGCCACCGCCAACGGCGAAACGGTTTTCGATTCGCTGAATATTTTTGTAGGCAGCAATGTGGTTAACGAACCACTACCCGCAGGATTAAAAAAAGGAATCAACTACATCGACAATAACACAGCAGCACTGGTGCTGTGGGCACCATTAAAAGAATTTGTTTACGTACAGGGCGATTTTAACGACTGGCAACTTTCCGACAATTACCTGATGAAAAAAGACGGCGACTATTTCTGGCTGGAACTTAACGGCTTAGAAGCCGGAACAGAGTACGCCTACCAGTACCTTATTGATGGAAACATTCGTATTGCCGACCCCTACACCGAAAAAATATTAGACCCCTGGAACGACAGCTACATCGATGAAGCCACTTACCCCAATCTGAAAGCTTACCCTGAAGGGAAAACTGAAGGTATTGTTTCGGTGTTGCAAACAGCTCAAACACCCTACAACTGGCAGCTTACCAATTTTGAATCGCCCGATAAAAGCAAACTGGTGATTTACGAATTGCTGGTACGCGATTTTATGACAGAACACTCGTACCAGGCCGTTATCGACCAGCTCGATTACCTGGAAGATTTGCGTATAAACGTGCTGGAACTGATGCCGGTGAACGAGTTTGAAGGCAACAGCAGCTGGGGGTACAACCCATCGTTTTACTTTGCGCCCGACAAATATTACGGCCCAAAAAACAAACTAAAAGAATTGATTGATGAATGCCACCAGCGCGGAATTGCAGTGGTTATTGATATGGTATTAAACCACAGTTACGGGCAAAGTCCGTTTGTGCAAATGTACATGGACAACTGGGTGGTTACTGCCGATAATCCATGGTACAACCAGGAAAGTAATTTCCAGAATTCAAGCCTGCGATGGGGTTACGATTTTAACCACGAAACCGCCGCAACCCAGGAGTTGGTCGACAGCGTTTCATCGTTTTGGATGAGCGAATACAAAGTTGATGGTTTCCGTTTCGATTTTACAAAAGGCTTCTCGAATACACCTTACAGTTCGTCGAGTTGGGGCAGCGAGTACGATGCCGCCCGGATTGCCAACCTGAAACGAATGAGCGACGAAATATGGAAACGCAACCCTGATGCACTGGTAACTTTCGAGCACCTGGCAGATAACTCGGAAGAAACTGAGCTGGCCAACCACGGTATACTCCTTTGGGGGAACATGCACGGAAGCTACCAAAACGCTGCTGCCGGGCAAACCGGAAATTCAGATCTGAGCTGGGCAGTGTACTCCCAAAGAAACTGGAATGAGCCGAACCTGGTTTCGTACCCTGAAAGCCACGATGAAGAGCGCATTATGTACACCATTAAAAATTCGGGGCTTAGCACCGGCGATTACAACATTAAAAACCAGACCACCGCACTGCAAAGAATTGAGTTGAACTCACTGTTTCATTTGTTACTGCCCGGCCCAAAAATGATCTGGCAATTTGGCGAGCGTGGTTACGACTTGTCGATAAACCGTTGTGTTGATGGTTCGATAAGCAACGACTGCCGCCTCTCGGAAAAACCTCCGTACTGGCAATACCTGAACAATACCGATCGTACCGATTTGTTTCAGGTAATGGCAAAGTTGAACGAACTGAAACAAACCTACAATGAGTTCTCGCCCGAAACTTTTACCCACAGTCTTTCGGGTGCCACAAAATGGTTTATTTCCAGCAGTGCCGGTAATCACGCAATTGCACTTGGTAACTTTGGCATCACCGAAACCGATGTATCTATCGATTTCCCGGAAACAGGAAAATACTACGAATTTTTCAGCGGCGACTCGATTGAAATATCAAGCACAAATCAATCCTTTACGTTTGCTCCGGGCGAATACCGCCTGTATTCAACACAACAGTTTGAAGAGCCAAGTATTATAACCGATATCGATGAACCGAAAATGATGAGTAGCGATTTGCAGGTTTATCCCAATCCTGCGTCGAATAAACTGACGGTAGCTTCGGATAAAACGATTTCCACAGTTCAGCTGTATTCAATTGCCGGAACTTTACAATATCAGGCAAACGACTTACGCAAAAACAAGGTTGAAATTGATGTGCAGAATTTTACACCGGGTGTTTATTTAATCCGCGTTGTACAAAACGGAAACAGCACCACACAAAAGGTTTTGGTAAAATAGTTTTAGAAAAGATACGATTTAGAGGCCGGGGTAACTCCCGGCTTTTTTTTTGAAAGTCACCCATTTTTTATAAGTATTGCCATTTGAGTTTCGTCCGGGTGAACCGTCTGGCTTCGATCAGCTTCCTTCGCCGGACGATTTCCCTTTGGTTATTTCATCCCGGCGCTACGCGCCGGGTTATTCACATTAGACGCTTCCAGCGTCATGAAAAGTTTGCAATCTCAACATAGCTGGTCAACTCGTCTTAACTTTTTAATTCTGCTCAATATCCCGAAGGGATAAAATATGAATAACCTCGGGTGAAACCCGGGGTTGATGTGACAGCAAATCAAAGGCGCATTCGAAATGTTGTTCAACGCGCAATCATTTTATGCGCCTGGTAATCTGACTATTTTTATGAAATGCTGTCGACACGCCTCACTTTCATCTCTGTTAGCGATAATAGGGAATCATGCTTGTTTTTTCTCACGACAGCTGCAGTCCCCGTACCACCAAGCGCGATAGAGGGCATTTTTTTGTAAAATCATCACCTTCCGCAGTTATCGGAGGCCATTTTCTTCAAGAAACATTGCCTTTCGCATGCGATAGAGGGCATTCGGGCGCAAAAACACTATCTGTAGCATGCGATAGGGGTCACTTTTTCGTAAAAACACTGCCTTTCGCATGCGATAGGGGCTACTTTTTTGAAAAAACACTATCCGTAGCATGCGATAGAATACACTTTTTTGAAAAAATGCCCGCTTTCAACTGCGAAAACATAGATTTGTGAAACATTTTTATGGCTGCGGTGAGCCATCAGGGATTACTTTTCAGCGGTTGCCTGGCCGCCACGGCCAAAGAGGTCGAGATTATAGCTAAACATGATTTCGTGCGTACCGCTGCTAAAGGCGCTTAACTCAGAAACGGTAATATCGTAGGCATAACCGATTGACATTTTGGGCGAGGGATTAAACTTAACCAGCATACCGTACGCATCACCAAAACGATACATGGCTCCCACCCAGAATTTATCGCGGAAACCGCCCATCACAGTCAGATCAACCGATAGCGGAGCACTTTTAACCCATCGCATCATTCCGTTTGTTTTTAGCTGAAAATCTTCGCTAATATCAAAGCGGTGCCCGGCCACAAAATACATGTGCCGCTGCTGTTTATTAATGTAATCGGTTTTAACATCCTCGTTAATAATAATATTATCAATGAGTTTTGGCACCGATAAGCCAAAATAGGTAGTTTCGGAATACAAAAACAAACCCACACCAACATTGGGCAGAAAGTTCTCGTAAATATCGTGGTTAAATACCGGGTCGGAATCAACTGTTTTAAGCGCAACAAGGCTGGCCCGATAAAAACTCACACCACCTTTAAGTCCTAAGCCCAACTTAAATTTTTCAGAAACCGGAAGAAAGTACGAGTAGTCGGCATAAAATCCGGTTTGTTTCAGCGGCCCGATCTGGTCGGACATCAGCGAGAAACCCACACCAATATTTTGTTCGTCATACGACGTGTTGTAGGTAAACGAACGTGTTGCCGGAGCGCCATCGAACTCCACCCACTGGCTGCGTGCTACCATTAAAATATTTCCAATTCCTTGCGAACCGGCATATCCCGGATTTAGCACCTGCAGGTTGTCCATATACTGCGTGTACATGGGATCTTGCTGAGCACTGCCCTCTTTTCCTTGTAGCAAAACCACAAGGGTAAGAATTAAAAATGCTGCTATTTTTGTTCGTTTTCCCATTATCTGTCAATATATACCGAGCCGGCAATTGGTTGTTCTCCGTTTCCTAAATCAAGTACATAAAAGTAGCTTCCGCTTGGCAGGTCGCTGTCGTCGCCACCCTGGTTCGATTTACCGTTCCAAAATTGTGGCGATGTAGAAATGCCATAACCACGGGCTTTGTACACGGTTTTTCCCCAGCGGTTAATGATGGTAATCGAGTTTTGCTCAAACAACTCAATTCCTATAATTTCAAAATAGTCGTTTACGTTATCGGCGTTTGGAGTAAATGCTTCGGGAATAAAGAAATCGGCCGCCGTTACATACACAAAAACATTGGCATTATTGCATTTTTCATAGGTGTTACAAATGCGGTACTGAAATACATCGCCGCCCAAAAATCCATCGTTTGGCGTGTAAGTTACCGTACCATCGCCGTTGATATCGACAAAACCATTAGCGGGATCCTGCAAAATTTGTAACGATAAAGGATCAAGCTCCTGCTGCGGATCTTCATCGTTCACTAGCAGATCTATCGTTACCGCCGTTCGATATTCGGTGGTATCGTAATCATCGCGGACAATTGGCGCCGAAATAAAACGGCTTACCACCACCGAGTCCGTGGCAGTACAGCCAAAACTATCGGTGACCTGCAAATGATACGTTCCGGCAGAACTAATTTCAGGAGTTGCGGTGTTTTGGCCTCCAACAAAGGTTCCGTTCTCAGTTGTCCAGTCGAATTGTATTTGCTCGCCAACACTTCCCGTTCCGTTTAAAACTGCCGTTGATTCGTATTCGATCATAAAATTGTCGCCTGCTTCAGCTACTAAATTCGCTACGTTGATGGTAACCGTATCGGAATAAGTAGAATCAGGCGAAGTTGTAACCGTTAAAATGTAGGTTGTTGTTTCGCCTGGTGTAAACACTGGATTTGGAATTGACGGATCACTTAATCCTGCAACTGGCTCCCACTGGTATGTATAGCTGTTTTCGGTAGGATAAACCGCGTTAAACAAGTAAGGCTGGCAGTTTCCGATCAAAGTATCGGGGCCGGCATAAACGGCTAGAGGTTGCCCATGTGTTTTTTCAATTTCAACTACCTGACTGATGGTATCGGACACACATCCGTTTCCGTCGGTAACCGTGGTATAAAGCGTATACGTTCCTTCCGGTCCGTCCCACAGAATAGTGGCAGTTGGTCCGGTTAAAGCCTGCAAATTGGTACTTGTTCCAACCGATGGCTCCAATTTCCAGCTGTAAACAGCACCATCGGGATTTCCTCGTGTTAGTGCAGTTTCGTAAAAGCTTTCACCGCCGTCTTTAATCGTAGCATCGGCAGTGGTGTATTCTATTTCAGGCTGCGCATAAACGGTTATCCGATGCACATCGTTTCCGCCAAGTGGTTTAATTTTCTGTCCGTTTGCATCAGTAGCTTCAAGTAATGTTATTTCAATCTGCACATCATGGTCCGGTGCCGTCAGCATAAAACTATCGGGAACTGTAATTCCCCGGCTATCGTTATTTACCTGAAAGTTAAATTCCGAACCGTTAATATCCACTTTTACCTCTACCGGGAATTTTGATGGATCGAGCTCTGCACCTTCATTATCGAGCAATTGTAATAGCCTCGATTCATCAGGATCGGGAGTGAAACAAATTGCACTAAAACGGTTGGCAAAAGCCACACTTCGTGCTGCCGGCAAAACAGTTACCATTACAACTTTACGGTTGGTACAGCCTGTTAAATCGGTTTCGATTACATCAAGATAGTAGAGCCCGGCGCTTTTCCAACGCACACGAATTTCATTTGAATTGGCAGAAGAAGTTATCGCGTAGTCGTTTGATTCTGCTTCGGTGTCGGGATTAAAGCTTGTCAAAACCCTCCAGGAATAATCGCTTCCTGAATGATTTTCGACAAAATAATTCTGTTCGGCACCTTCAAAAACGACATAATCCTCCTGTGCTGCCCCGCACAGGGCAGCCAGAAGGGTTATTATCAGTATGAAAAATGCCTTTGTTCTCAACTAGGTGGGGTTATTTCGTTCCGATACCACTGGTGTTTGGTCTTGATACATCAGTTGAATCAGAGTTATCATCATCAGTATTATTTTCAGAAACACCATTTACCGTCTTACCATTTAAGATTTCAACTGTAGCTGTGAAATCCTGAGCATTAGGAAGAGCGCTGTTATTATAAGTATTCTCATTGTCAACAAGGAAATTAATCGTAACATCGTTGTTATCTGATACGATTACTGTAGTACCGTCAAAAGATGTCACATTTGAGGAAAAAGTAGTGTCAGCCGAAAATCCATCAGGAACGGTTAGAGATAAATCAAATTGATAACCACTATAAGATGAAGCTTGTAGTTCCTCTCCCGGAGACACTGTAAATTCCAAATCAGCTGTACCATGATAATATTCAGGTGCGTTGTTAACAATAGAAACAGAAACTGCATTATCATAACATGCCGTTTCACTAGTTGCAGCAAGCGTTAATGTAAAGTCGCTTTCCTTTATTTGCACTGGAAGAACTTTGGTATTTGAGCAATCTCCATCAGTTTCCACAACTTGCACATAGTACCAGGTATCAGGAGTGACATTTGAAGCCCATGTGATATTTACTGAATCAGAAGTAACGGGTACTACTGATGCTTCGCTTGCCTCTGTCGCGAAGTCATCTTCATAAACAGTCCAGGTAATTGTACTCGAGCTATTTCCCGGAGTAATAAAATAACTATGTGTTGCACCCGGAGCCGGATTTGTTCCTGTACTTTGCGCGAAAACCCCCGAACTAAATGCGGTTACAACAACCGCCGTTAAAAGAAAAATTATTTTTTTCATACTAATAAACTTTATTGTGTAATGTGTAATTTCTAATCGGTTATAATTGCTGATGTATTTGGTATGGGATTAATGATTCCGGCAGCAGTCCAATCGTCCTCATCTTTATCCGGAGTATTATATTCAAGTTCTTTTGCTTCAGTAATATTCACATCGGCACTTAATTCAGTAAATGCAGCACCTGCAAGCCTTACTGATATTGTGATTTCGTTATTTAATGATGAGGAAGGAATATCAGTTAAGGTATAAGACCCTCCACCATTATCATTTAATGTTCCTGTAGCAGACGATACATTATCAACCGTTGAAGAAACATTTCCTGAAGCTACGTTGAAAGTAATTTCCCAATTTGGATTCCATGAGCTACTGCCAGTGGTCATATTCACTGTAAAATCGATTATAGAGAAATTATTACTTGCATCCGTTGTGTCGTTTGCACTGTTGCAGGTTGCAACAGGATTGGAAATGCTAACATCAAATGTATTTGCCACAACATTCAGCGTAAGCTCTTTAGATGTTTCACAACCTGTTGAAGTATCAGTCTCTTTAAAAGTTAACTTATACGGATTCCCTGTGGTGCTCAACCATGTAATGTTTAATGAATCACCTGTTAAATTTGCTGAGTTTACAACATAATCCACGTCCTCGGTACCTCCAGTTATTTCCCACAAAAAATGGTTTTCGGAATCCCCCGGAATTACTTTATATCCATGTGTTGAATTGACCAATGGATTTCCTCCTCCTTGCGCCATAACCATTCCGCTTATAGCCATAATCGCTATGGTTGCAATTAAATAAGTTAATGTCTTTTTCATCTTTTTGTTTTTATCTTTTTGTTGTTTTAATCAGGTATAATTTGGCCGGTATTCGGCAAAGGATTTACAGTGACCGTTGATAAAAGGTTGATATCGCAGCTCACCGGGCCACTTTGAACCGAAATGATGTTTACTATTTGATCTGTTTGTGCATTTAATACGGAAACTATTGCTGTTCCGTCTGCAAGTACTATCGATTGAGTGCTGCCCCCGTTTATGGTATAAAATACGGTGGCACCTTCAGTACCGGCCAGCGTAAATTCTATGGTTGATCCGGAACAAACAGGGTCATTATCGGCAACGATATCTACAGCTAAAGATGTCCCAACAACCTTTGCCCGGTGCGATATTGTTGGATTTTGTTCGAATGTTGAATCGTAGATTTTTACGAAATACTCACCTGGTTCTGATACTTCAAAGTCGACTCCGGTTTCTGCTTGAATTGGAGTGCCCGTTGAATCGCACCATTGATACGAATCGGCAGAAGTGTAAACAGCCGAAAGAATAACCGAGCTTTCGGCACACAGTTCTGAATAAACCGGAGTTACCCCCTTTTGAGTATCGCCTAAAACAAACAGGTCGTATATTCCTGTGCTGTCGTTTTCATTGTCTTCGAGCGAAATAATATCACCATAATTACAGGTATTGTCGCCGGGCGGGTCATAATTAGAAGTGTTGCCGCAATTAAAATCGCCACTATTATCTGAAACAGTTCCTAATATATAAAATGCAGCTGCCGGGTCAACATCTAATTCCACTTTACCACTGCCGGAAGGCGCTTCGAGGTTACCCCCCACGATTAGCTTGGCTCCCACGCTTAAATTCACTGAATTCTTAACAATTAAATCTCCATAGATTATACAAACGGCGTTCGCTTCAATAGTTAGTATTGCTCCCTGTTTCAACTCCAGGGTTCCTGTAACTATCAGTGTATCATTTTCAGCAATTACCCTTGTTTTGTTGGTTTCAACGATAAGGTCTCCTTCAATTACCGTTTTGGTTTGGGCAGAAGCTCCCATACTTTGAAGAAGAAAAAACAAAATAAAAAGGAGAAATGTTAGGGCAGACCGATTCCCAGTACCCGAAAGGCCTGGATTTATCATCCGCATATTGGCAGTACGGGGAATAGTCAATATGTCCCTACAGCATACTGTTCGCACAATTCTTTTACTCTTACTTTTCTATCTTTTGTTCCTTCTGTTACTGCCTGCACATGACAATAACAGTTTTGCTGGCGATTCGGGAAAAATGCAACTTTACCATTTTGGGCCTTTCTGCATAAAACCGCTTGCTTGTGTTTTTACAATTCTTAAAACAACAATTACCAACATGCAATCACTCGTTTCAAATATAACAATTACAACTTGTTACACTTAAGCCGCCAAAGGTAAAGAATTAACAAAAACATGTGAATCCAGAACCCCTGACTTACGGGGTTTGTTTCATTTTGGGACAAAACTTAACATTGAGTCATGATTAATTAACACAGTTTACCACAAAATAAAAGGTCGTTATAAGCACTTTTGCTTATAACGACCTTCAAATAAAATGTAATTTTAACTTCTTATTCCGACATTTCCTGCCCTTGCGACTTCAATTTGTCGATATCATTTACATTAAAATCGCCAAAGAACGATACAATAAAACTGTTGCCTTCCGGGTTTTCACTGGTGATGAAAACATGACACTCTGAATATTTCTTTTTCCCTCCCAGTAAATAGATCACCGCATCTGAATCATCGTCATCATCTTCGTATTTCTCATATTTGGCGGGAAGAAGCGCAATTGCTTTTTGGGTAAACTCGCTATTTTTTAAACTTCCTTTTTCGGGATTGTACGACATAAACCGTATTCGATTTAAATCGCCTGTTACATTCTTTTCATCATCATCACCCAAATCGATATCAATAGCATCGATCATATCTTTTGAGAACGAAAAGCTGGTTACGCCGTCTTTATTGGCAAAGGTGTCATACATTTTATCCGACTTGCTTTGTCCTGACGCCAGTAACCCGGCTAACATAAGACCAAGCGCAAAAAGTAATGTTGTTACTGTTTTCATAGCTACTTTTTTTTAAACACGAGGACACTAAGCTATAAAGCTAAATCTGCGCTTTACTTTTCGTGTCACCATGACTTTGTGTTTTTATTTAATCATTTTTTCGGTCAGCCCTTCCGGTTTCATTTCCCAGTATTTTCCAACCATATCGCCATCCCAGGTATTCGAAACATTTTCTATATCATGTATAATTTCATCCATGTCGTTTCCAAGAAATACTGCTTTCCCTTCGGGCACTTTCACTTTAATATCCACTTCCTGGCCTCTCCATTTTGCCTCGTCGCCGATAAAGAAATAAGGATCGAAATAAAGGGTTGAATCGGTTCTTTCATAAGTGTACACCATTTCTTCGCACCACTGTTTAGCGTTGTCGCGTGTTTTTCCTCTTGATGAATAGCGCACTGTTACTACAAAATCATCACCCGACGAACGGATTACATCCAACTGCGGATAACCAACCACTACTTCTTCTCCATCAATAACAGCTACCTTAAAACCTTCCACATCCCAATCAATCTCAGCGTAATCATCCAGTTTATCTTCGGCCATGCGGAGATATAAAGTTTGGCAAGAATCGCACGAAATGGTTTCGCTTTTTGTTATCGATGAGCTTTGTTTATAGTTTCCAACCTGCCCAACCGAAAGAATTAACAGGGCGAAAATCGCTACCAACCAAACACCTACCATCGACAAGGCAACAATTGCATTGTTTGATTTATACCTGAAAACCAGTTTGGTTCCGATATAAACAAGTGCCAATAACGGGAGGCCTGCTATCAATCCAACCAATATCAGGCCCCAGGTAGCTGTACCCGGCTCAATAAAGTGGTTCAACATATTGGGCACATGAATTTCGGGTCCCCAAATCAGCGGCATTCCTTCAACAAACGAATGGCCAATAACCATCGACGACACCAATCCGAGTATTCCGAAAAAGCCGGACAGGATAAGGAACACACCAAACACAATTACAAATACTTTCAGAATTACTTTGAAAATATTATAAACCACGTCGCCGGCTCCTTCCATCGACTTTTTTCCTTTCGAGTAGGTATCCGATTCTTTAAATTTCTTATAGCTTTCTTTTACTTCTTTTACCTCTTCTTTTATCGATTTCTCGATATTTTTTACGGTAGCCTCCTGACCACGCATTTCAAGGCGTTGTGCTGTACTAACTGCTTTCGGCACGGCTATCCATAAAATCAGGTAAGCCAGTCCGGCAGCACCCGATGTTACAAAAAACAGAATTACCAGAATGATACGCAAGATTACGGGATCCATATTAAAGTAGGCTCCCAAACCTCCGCAAATACCACCCAACACCCGATGATCGGGATCGCGGTACAAACGGCGTTTACGCTTGGCTTCCGATGCAATAGAAACATCTTCATCTTCGCCTTCTTCCTCGGCAAAGTCTTCGGGAGTTCCCATTACCTCAACCATTTCATTTACCCACTCAACGGTAATCACCTTTTTCTCTTCGGTACTTTTCGAACTGAAAATTTCGGCAATTCGAGCCTCAATATCAGCAATAATCTCTCTTCCTTCCTCGTCAACTCCAAAATGGTTTTTCAGATTGATAAGGTATTTTTGCAGCACCTCGTAAGCATCCTCTTCAATGTGAAATATTGTGCCGCTTATATTTATTGTGAATGTCTTTTTCATCTTGTTTTTTGTTTGAATTTATTAGGATGGACTAAGCTTTGTTGTCTCTAATTGTTTGTACTGCACCAACCAGTTCGCTCCACGAACCTTCGAGTTCAATTAAAAAGCTACGGCCGGTTTCGGTAAGCTCATAATATTTTCGAGGTGGCCCCTGTGTTGATTCTTCCCAGCGATAACCCAGCAATCCTGCATTTTTTAGCCGTGTTAACAAGGGATACAACGTTCCTTCTACCACTATCATTTTTGCTTCTTTCAACGACTCGATAATATCGCTGGCATAAAGTGGCTTTCCGTCGAGAACGAGCAGAATACAGTATTCCAGTACTCCCTTTCTCATTTGTGCTTTTGTGTTTTCTATCTTCATTTTTTGTCCCTTTCTATCTGTTAGTCCTCTGTTTTCATCACAATTAATTGGTTTTACCTGCTGTTAAATATTCCAGGTACTTTCCGAAACCATCCAGGCTTCCAGCTCCAGCGCTGCTTCTTCCTCTACCACCGGCTGAAACAGTGTTTCATTCATCATCCAGTCCTCCAGCTCAAGGCTTGTTTCGCTTGCCTCGCTGTACACAAACTTAGTGGTGTTAAATCTTGAATCGTCGGTCATCCATGCTTCAACTTCCATGGCCGGCTCAACTTCTTCAACAAAGTAATAGTTAGCTTCAGTCTCTGCAGGAATTCCCTCTATATCTTCAATTTCGGTAGGCGCTGCCATCGCAATGGCAATATCGCTGAATCCTGTATTCTCCAATAAACGTTTCCAAAATGTTTGTGCGCTTACTGTAAAACTAATAAGAACAAAACTAACTACTACTGCTGCTGATCGTAAAACTGCTTTCTGAACATTGTTTTTTGTTTTCATGACTTTGAGTTTTTGTTTTCTGTTTCTGCTTTTGTTTTTGTTTTTTGGCTTTGCGATTTTTTCCGAAGTTCGCTCTTCGTTTCTGCTTTCTAATTGTTTTCTGTTTCCGTCTTTAAGACGATTGTTTTTTGTTTCCGTTACAACCTGTAAAGAACTTTTTTTAAGAATGTACTTTTTTTTACATCGTTGTTTGCATTACAAATATATGTCATTAATCTAGTACTTTGCAACACATAGTACCATATTTTTTCGATAAAATCTAAAAACAAACGCCTTTCATACTGATCTACTGTACGTTACAAATCACATTATTTTTTAAGAATTTTTTAAGAAAATCAAAATCCATCAACTTACTTAACAATAAGCTACGATTTAACCAGTTCCGGAACACTGCAATAATGTTAAAATGTGAATAAAAATGTTAATAACTCAAACAATTTGTTTAACAACTTAATCGATGTACACTTGTTTTTACTGAGCATTAATAGGAATTTTATCTAGTTCGAAGTGGGGTAAAAGTTAAGGCATAATACACAATAAAATAACATCTATTTAACAAAAACAACTGAAAGAAGACTTTCCTTTGCTGCATGTTTAGGAAATTAGGGTGGAGGGATTGATTTTATAGTCAATAATAAACTGCACACAAAAACAAAATGAGAGCCACATTAGGATACACAATACAATATGTTCAATCGTCCCATTCATTATCTTTTAACAATAATAGAAACAAACACATACAATCCATTCAATAATTATTTAAATTCCAAATCTATGATTAAAAAAATCAGTTTTTTATTAGTAGCGCTAATTGTCTTTTCTGCTACTATTATTCAGGCACAGGTAACCACCTCCAGTATGAGTGGACGGGTTACTGATGCTGAAGGAGCTGTAATAGGTGCAACGGTGGTTGCCACACACACCCCTTCAGGAACGACTTATGGTACCGTAACCAACGTGGAGGGCCGGTTTAACCTAAACGGTATGCGCGTAGGTGGACCTTATTCAGTAATTATTACGTTTATTGGTTATGGTGCATTTACTCAAAACAATATTACCTTGAGTTTAGGTGAGAACTATGTAATGAATGTGGTACTTACAGAAGAAGCATTGTCAATAGACGAAGTTATTGTTTCGGCAACCCGTACAAAATTCTCGAACGAGAAAACCGGAGCAGTTACCAATATCACAAACGACCAGATTGATAACCTGCCTACCGTAACCCGCAGTATTATGGACATTACCCGCCTTTCTCCTTATGGCGGTGATGGAATGAGCTTTGTAGGCTCCGATGGCCGTACGGCTAACTTTACAGTGGATGGAGCTAATTTCAACAACAACTTTGGTTTGAGCGATGCGCTTCCCGGTGGAGGTAATCCAATCTCTATCGAAGCTATTGAAGAATTGCAGGTTGTAATTGCCCCATACGATGTGCGCCAGACAAACTTTATTGGCGGTGGTGTAAACGCTATTACAAAATCGGGTACAAATACCTTTAAAGCAAGCGCATACACTTATCACCGAAATGAAAACATGCGCGGAAATGCTGTTGATGGACAGGAAATAGCCGGTGCACGTGAGAAAGACCGTAATACCTTATACGGATTTACGTTAGGAGGTCCGATCATTGAAAACAAATTGTTCTTCTTCATAAACGCCGAGAAGGAGGAAACTCCAACTGTTGCCAATCGTTGGAGAGCTTCAACTGATGGTGTTGCTGATCCTGACAATTTTATTTCACGCACAACAGAAGACGATCTTCAGACTGTTTCTGATTTTGTTAGAAATAAATATGGATACGAAACAGGATCTTTCACCAATTTCCCTGCCGATCAAAGCAACAAAAAACTGCTCGCACGTATCGACTGGAACATTACCGACAAACATCGTTTAGCATTACGCTATAACTATACTAAGAACACTTCATGGAGATCGCCTAACGCATCCTCAATGGATGGAGGTACACGTATGTCGGAGGCCAGAATGTCACAGGCTTCCATGTCGTATGCCAACTCGATGTATTCGATGGACAACCTTGTTCATTCGTTCTCTTTTGACTTAAACAGTCGTTTATCGGAAAACATCTCTAACCAGTTCCTGGCAACCTTCTCAAAACTCGACGATGTACGCGGAACAAATTCTGCTCCGTTTCCTTTTATCGACATTTTGAAAGACGATCAGGCCTACCTTTCATTAGGTTACGAGCTATTTACCTGGAACAACGGTGTTCACAACAATGTATGGAACATTAAAGATGAGATGACCTTTTATATGGGAAATCATAAAATTGTTGGCGGTATTGCTTACGAGTATAAAATGGCAGATAATGCCTACATGCGTAACGGAACAGGTTATTATCGCTACTCAAGTCTCGACGACTTCTTAAACGAAGCAACGCCTGAGATTGTAAACTTAACTTATGGCTACGATGGTGAAGCAAATCCTGCAGCTCGTGTAAGAAGTAACAAAATTGGAGCTTACGCCCAGGATGACTGGAGTGTTACCGAAAGATTTAAGCTTTCGTACGGACTTCGCATTGACGCACTTATCTTTAACAATAATGACTTGATTACAAACCAGGCTATTAAAGACCTTGATTATAACGGTCGTAGTATTGACACAGGAAAATGGCCTGATGCAAATATCATATTCTCTCCACGTGTTGGTTTTGTATGGGATGCATCTGGCGACAAGAGCCTGAAGGTTCGTGGTGGTACCGGTCTTTTCTCGGGTAATTTACCACTTGTATTCTTCACCAACATGCCAACCAACGGCGGTATGGTTCAGTACCAGGCACAAATTAATGCACGGAATGCTGAGAACAATGGTTTCTCAATGGATGAATTTGCAGGCGGTTTGGTAACCGATGCTGAAGGAAATGCAACAATAGCAGCATTACATGATAAACTGGCAAGTTTAGGTTATCCTACAACAATCTCACCTGAAGACGGTACTGTTCCTTCTTCAATTGCAGCTGTAGCTTCAGATTTTAAAATGCCACAGGTTTGGAAAACATCATTTGCTGTTGATTATGCATTCCCAACATCTTTCCCATTGTCGGCAACGGTAGAAGGAATCTATAACAAAACAATCAACGGTGTTTCTATTTCCGACTGGAGTATTCCAAATGTTGGAGGTTTTGCCCGTTTTAACGGAGTTGACAATCGTCCGATTTACCCGGCAGGTTACCGTACCGGAACCAAAGCATTTGTTTTGGATAACACAAGCCGTGGTTATGGCTGGTCAGCCAACATCACTGTTAATGCTAAACCGGCGGAATGGGTAAGCGTGATGGCTGCCTATACACACACCGTTGCAAAAGATGTAACCGGCATGCCTGGATCGAACCCGGAATCGGCATTTACCTACGTTCCAACTGTTGAAGGTCCTAACAATATTAAATTGCACAATTCGCAATATACCACACCCGATCGTTTGGTAGCATCACTTACTGCACACGACAAGAGCGGTAACCACTACAGCATTATTTACGAAGGTTGGCGCGGTGGATCTAACGAATCATTTATGACAGTTAATGATATGAATGGTGACGGATATAACTACGATGCAATTTATGTTCCGACCGACGAAGAAGTAGCAAACGGCGATTTCCGCTTTGTTTCTGAAGACGATCAAACCCGTTTTATGGACTATGTTCATTCCAACGATTATCTGAAAGACCAACAAGGCGAATATGCAGAAGCTTACAGTGTTTACTCTCCGTGGGTACACCGTGTTGACTTAAGTTACAAACACGATTTTTCGGTTAAAACAGGTAACAATGTACACAAGCTGCAACTTAGCCTTGATGTTAAAAACGTGATGAACTTCTTCAACAACAGTTGGGGTGTAGCCAAATACCTGAACCCAGAAATTGGTTCGGATGCCCGTATTCTTAAGTACGAAGGTGTTGATGCGGACGGTGTAGCTACATTCTCAACACCCGCTTCAATCCATGGTAATACTGAAACATTTACGCCAAGTTACACATTGGGTCAGTGTTGGTATGCTTCTATTGGTATCAAATATATTTTCAACTAATTTAAAGTATAGAATAATATGAAACTTAAATATTTATTTCCAATATTCATCGCCATACTTGCCCTGATGACGAGTTGTGAAGATGAAGAAACAATGACTTTGCTTGATGAAATTCAGGTATCGTCGTCATACGTATCGATTCCTGTTGATGGTGGTTCTACTACCATTACCATAATGGCTAAAGAAAGCTGGACAGTTGAGAACACTGTTGAATGGTTGTCGCTCTCAACTACTTCTGGCAGTGCCGGTGAGTCAACACTTACCTTTTCGGCCGAATCGGCCATAGATGGCCGCACTGCAGAGCTTATTATTGAATGCGCAGGCGAAACTCAACGCATTAACATCATCCAGGGTTTGGCAGTAGTTGCACCTGCCACAGTAGCAGAGATACTCGCCGGACCTGAAAGCAAAACCTACCAGGTAACCGGTGTTGTTACATCAATAACCAACACAACTTACGGCAACTGGTATTTAGAGGATGAAACAGGTTCAATCTATATTTATGGTACGCTCGATTCAAAAGGTGGAGAGAAAAACTTTTTAAGCTGGGGACTTGAGGTAGGTGATGAAATTACAATAGAAGGACCTAAAGGTTCATACAAAGGAACTCCTCAGTTGGTTAATGTATCCGTTATCAACATCAATAAATCGCTGGTAAAAGTTGATTCAACAGAAAACGCACAACTTCCTATCGAAGGTGGCGATTTTGTGGCATACGTTACCTGCAAAGGCGATGGTTTATCCGTAGAAATTCCTGCTGATGCCGAGTCATGGTTATCCATTTCATCGATCCAAACTGCAGGAACCAATTCGGTTGTAACATTTAAAGCCGAAGCCAATACCGGTGGCGATCGCGAAACTACGCTTACATTCCGCACTACTGAAGGATCGAAAAACTATACTTCGCAAACAATGCTTAGCCAGAAAGGAGCGATTTTAGAGGTATCTATTGCCGAATTCCTTGCTGCTGAAGTTGGCAATACCCAATATCGTTTATCAGGTGTTATTACCGGTATTTCAAATACTACCTACGGCAATTTATACCTGCGCGATTACTCCGGCGAAACATTTGTGTATGGCATTCAGGATTTCCAGGATAAAGGATTGAAGGAAGGCGACATTATTACAATCGTTGGAAAACGTTCGGCCTATAACGGAAATCCACAGGTAGGAGGTGCCGTACTGGAAGAAGTTATTCCCGTAACACCGGTTACTATTGCTGAGTTTCTGGCCAAACCAGAAGATTCCAATACATACTATATGATAACCGGCGTAATCTCAGACATTGATTATGCACCGTATGGTAATCTTTATTTGAATGATGGCACCACTGAAGTATATGTATATGGCTGCTACCCGGGTTGGGGTGCAACCGGCGACGACAGAAAAGGTTTGTTAGCTGCCAAAGGCATTGTAGTTGGTGATACACTATCGGTAATTGGTATAAGGACTAGCTATAACGGACAAGATCAACTTGGATATGGTATTTACTATAGCCATGTAAGTGCCCAGTAAAGGACAATATTCGTCCAAATCAATATAAAGAAAGCCGCTGTTATGCGGCTTTTTTTATGCTTCAAAACCAAACATTTAACTGATATCACTGTTTTTTTTACAGGAATTTATATTTTTGCGCCCTGTTTATTCAGAAACTAAGAGATGGAACAGCTTCATATAGATAAAATGTTGGACGAGAAGGGTTATATTGAAGAGACAATTGATCCGAGCCTTAAGTTGGTTGAAGAAATTAAACGCCTGAAAAAGGAAAAGAACGCTGTAATACTCAGCCACTTTTACGTTGAGGGCGCACTTCAGGACATTGCTGACTACGTTGGCGACAGCCTTGGCCTGGCCCAGGCAGCAGCCAGTACCGATGCCGAAATGATTGTTTTTGTGGGGGTGCATTTTATGGCCGAAACAGCCAAGATCATCAATCCCGATAAAAAAGTGATCCTTCCCGACCTGAAAGCAAGCTGTTCGCTGGCTGAGTCGGCTCCGGCTGATAAATTTGCCGAATTCAAAGCCAAATATCCCGACCACAAGGTAATTACCTATGTAAATGCAACGGCGGCGTTAAAAACCATGTCCGACATTGTTTGTACATCGGCCAATGCCAAAAAAATAGTCGACAGTTTCCCCGCAGACCAGAAGCTGATTTTTGCCCCGGATAAAAACCTGGGAAACTACATTAACAGCATAACCGGCCGCAGCATGGTGTTGTGGGACGGTGCCTGCATGGTTCACGAGCAATATTCGGTAGAAAAGATTATCGATCTGATGGACGCACATCCTGATGCCGAATTTATAGCCCACCCCGAGTGCGAAAAACCGGTATTACTGCTGGCAAAACATATTGGATCAACTACTGCCCTGCTGAATTACGTGCAGAGTAGCGATGCGAAGAAATTTATTGTAGCCACCGAAAGCGGTATTCTGCACCAGATGACCAAGGCTTGTCCGGATAAGATATTTATTCCGGCACCATCAAACGATTCAACGTGCGCCTGCAACGACTGCGAGTACATGAAGCTAAACAGCCTGCAAAAGCTGTACATCTGTTTAAAACACGAACAGCCGGAGGTTACACTTCCACAAGACGTAATTGAAAAAGCCCGGATCCCGATTCAACGGATGCTGGAAATATCGAAATAGTTTCGGTAGACACTAGTTACGAGATACGAGTGCCGAGATGCTGTCATTTCGAGCACAGCGAGAAATCTGTTACTAGATACTTGATACTCGATACTGGATACTCGATGCTCGATCGTTGGATATTGAGTATTCGAAATTGATTATTGGATATTAGATTTTTGATGCTGGGTACTGGTTTCTGGGTACTGGTTTCTGGTTACCAGATACTGGATGCCCCGACGCTTCCGGTCGGGATTTCGCTTCGCTCAACTGGATGCTGGATACTGGATACTGGTTACTCGATACTGAATACTCAGTACTCAATACCAGATACTGTTTTCTCATCACCTTCCTTTTGCCTTTTTCCTTTTGCCTTTTAACTTTTGTCCAGTGACTAATGACCAGTGACTAATGACCAGTGACTAATGACCAATGACCAGTGACCAAACATCAACGCCGAAAATACCTTCTTTTTCGCCCATGCCGTTTAAGGTTCCGGTATTCCCAGGCCTGCATTTTCTGATAGGCTCTGAAAAACTGCGAAAAGCTGCTTTGCGAAAAGCCCATAATCTTACCAATTTCCTTAAAACTAAAATCGGTGTGCTCTACCAAATCGCACGCTACCAGGCGCAGGTATTCAGTCATCCAGGCGTGCACTCCCATCCCCGACATCCATCGTACAGCACCATCCAAATGCCTGTAATTGACACCTAACAGTTCGCCATAGTCTGCCACGTCGCGCTTTCCGTAAACACGAACCGTTTGGGCAAATAAATCCATATAGCTATTTCCGCTGCTTTTGTTTTCGCGGATAAACTCAGTCATTCTCGACTTTTTATCCGGAAGTTTTTCAACCAAACCATCGTAAAGCAATTCGGGAGTAATCGGTGTAAGATTGTTTATAGCCATTACTTAATTCTCTTTAAACAAACTGTTATACCAATTGCATTTCAATGTAAGCCTTAAACGAAACAGTGAAATTGCAATAGCCTGTCCCGAACTTTGATTCGGGAGTTAATGCCGATAATAAACGAAAGAGGCTTTGGGAGTAAGCGAACCAAAGGCTCATTTCGATATTTAATCGGTATTATGCCTCTGTAAGTTAATACATTTATTCCAATTACTCTTAATAATACTGCGTTGTTTCCTAAAATATCAATTAATTATTTTTAGAATATAGCACAGTTTCATCAAATATCGATCACTATTTTTTAGGATATGGCGCTGTTTCATTGAATCTCAACTTATACTTTTTAGCATACACCGCAGTTTCATTGAATATAACTTAGTATTTTTTAGGAAACAGTTCGTTTTCTTTAAATATCAATACCGACTTTTTAGCATTTAGTACTATTTCATCAATTATTTTTTGAAAATCAGCTCTCCCGACAGCCATTTCACGCTAAAAAAGGTGGTTTTGGTTTTGCCAATAAGGTAATAAGGTTTGATTTCTATGTTAAAACCTTACTACTAAGGTTTATTCTTTACAGACAAGGTTTTACGTATTGCAATCAAGTTCCGGAACCCAAAAGCCGTTCATTCCTATGCGATAATCAAGAAACCTGATTCTTCAACCACAACTTAGTAGGCTTTGCACCTGATCTATCCCAAAACCTTATTACCTTATTGCTTTCCACCACCCTGGAGCTCTTAAAAAACCCGCTCCTGGTTTTCACACGAGCTTAATCATGTTTTATCCCTTCGGGATATCTACCCTTTGTACGCAAATATTTTACGCTTAATTTTCTAAAAAGGGGTCTCTATATGAGGCGCATGACACGTTTCATTTTCAATATGCTTTTGCATTTGCGCCTTTTCTAATGCTTAACATTAACCCCGGGCGACACTTCCGCCATCCGGCGGTGCGTTTGCCCGGGGCTAAATTACTACGGACTTTCAGCCCTATAACATATTTGCTGTCGGATTAAAATAATAAAAAGAGCGCTGAAAGTGCGTTTTATTATAGCCCGGGGCGACGTAATTCAATATAGTCTTTCAAAAAAAATCCGGGTCGTTTATCTTTTCAGATAATACGGCCCGGATCTTTCTATACCTGCGGGTAAATTATATTATTGCAACACTGAAACCACCGAATCGGTAGCCACCACATTCTGCACCATCAGGTTTTGTTGCGACACCTCGATGGCGCGTAACAGCGTTTTATCAATTTGTTTGATGATCGGGTAAAAACCTTCTTCTCCCATGATATTCCGGGCAACATAGGCCTTCATTTGCGTGTTAATCACCTTCCCCGATATCTTTAAACCTTCAGCATCTCGTTTCACGCCCTTCTCTTCGGCATAGGCAATAAATTCGTTCATGGCGTTATGTTGGTCCATATAATTCTCGAGCTCGCCGGCTGAGGTGAAATTCGAAAGCTCCCCGCGGTGCGAATCAGCGTAAGCATAAGCAAACGAATAAATCAGTCCTTTGCGGTAAATCTGGTTGAAATACTCTGAATTACCTGTGGTATCAACCGGCACAAAAAAGTCGGGCATAATACCGCCACCACCGTAAACCACGCGTCCGCCTTTGGTTTCGTAGCGCAACGAATCAACAAAATGAATGCTGTCGGCCACCAACTGCTCCATATTGTGAAAACGCTCGTAAATATGATCGTAATACTCGTCGTTGCCATCTTCGTACGAACTTTGAATACAGCGTCCGCTGGGTGTGTAAAAACGCGCCACTGTTAAGCGCAATGCCGATCCGTCCATCAATGGAATTTGCTCCTGTACCAGCCCCTTTCCAAACGAACGGCGCCCAATCACAAATCCACGGTCGTTATCCTGCATAGCGCCGGCAAAAATCTCGCTTGCCGAAGCCGAAAACTCGTCGATCATTACATAAACGCCAATGTCGGAGAAAGTTGCTTTTGCCGAAGCATTGTAGGTTTTTCGTTGCTGATGCAGGCCTTCGGTGTACAAAATCGGTTCTCCTTTTTCCAGAAATTCGTCAACCATTTGCAACACGCCAACCAGTGCCCCACCGGGGTTACTTCTTAAATCGATAATTACCTTTTCGGCACCTGCCTCTTTCAGCTTCAGCATTCCCTCCATAAACTCGCGGTAGGTGGCATTCGAAAAACGGCTAATTTTTATAAAACCGGTATGGTCGTCAATCATGTACGACACATCAACGCTGTACAGCGGAATATCGCCACGGGTAATTTCAAACTCCAATTCGTCGGCGTAACCCGAGCGTACGATTCCCACCCGAACTTTCGAGTTTTTTTCGCCACGCAACAGCGACATCACCGTGTTGTTGTGCACTTTTACACCGGCAATCAACGAGTCGTCGACAGTAACAATGCGGTCGCCGGGCAAAACACCCACCCGGCTTGAAGGGCCTTCGGGAATTACCTCAATTACACGTACCGTATCTTCCTGAATAGAAAACTGTACCCCGATACCTGAAAAGTTACCACTCATTTCCTCCTGCACTTCGCTCATATCGCGGGCAGGAATGTAACTGGTATGCGGATCGAGATTTTTTAGAATCTCCGGAATCGTACTTTCAACAATTTCGCTGGTATTTACGCTGTCTACATAACCCCTGTTAACCAGGTCGAGAATGGCAGATATTTTATTGGGTTGCGAAAATCCCACGCCATGATACGACGGAGCAGCATTCCGGCTCATTATATTTCCAATCAGAATACCTGCCGCTACGGCAATGGCAATCAGTACGGGTAAAAGTATTGTTGTTTTCTTGTTCATAGGCTTTCTTCAATGGTCAGCAGCTAATAACCTGACCTGATTTTAATGTATATCGCGGCGGCAAACCACCGGTAGCGTCCGGCAAATTTTCACTTTTGCCTTTAAATATCAACCTGCTTTACTTCAATATCAGCACGTTTTAACAGGTTTATGCCATCCTCCAGGCGGTAGCTCTCGGTAAAAACCACTCGTTTAATTCCGGCCTGAATAATTAGTTTCGAACACTCTAAACAAGGTGACGAAGTAACGTATAAAGTGGCACCATCACTACTGTTCCCCGATTTGGCCACCTTTGTAATGGCATTGGCTTCGGCGTGCAGTACGTAAGGTTTTGTTTTGTTGTCTTCGTCCTCGCATATATTTTCAAATCCTGCCGGCGTTCCGTTGTAACCGTCAGAAATAATCATTTTATCCTTAACAATTAACGCACCTACCTGGCGGCGTTTACAATATGAGTTTTGCGCCCATATATCGGCCATCTTCAGGTAGCGTTGATCCAATAACTTCTGCTTTTCGTCTTTACACATAAATGTTTTCTTTCTAGAATGGGTATTCGTTTTTTGCAACGATTACAAATGTAATACTGATTTCCGATAAATTCTGAAAATATAACACCCGTAAGCCCTTTGTTGTTGATTTTAAGAATTTTTAAACATTACTAACATCCCTCAGATTCTCTTATTTCACGCAGATTACGCAGATATACGCAGAAAAATATTCCTAGAGGTGAAAGACAATCAGCGATAATTTGCGTCATCTGCGAGAAAAATATTTAGCTCGCTGAAATTCAAGCTTACTAAAATTCACGAAACAAAAAACGCCGCATAAAGCGGCATCTTCAAATCAATTTGAAATATTTTCTATTCTTTAATTAAAAGCCATACATCCGAGTATTTCGGGAAAGCATTGCGTACCTGAGCCACTCTTCCACGTGCTTCGCTTTCGCTTTTGTACGAATTAACACAAACACGGTAATAACCGGTTTCGCTGTGCAGGATGATAGGCGTAAAACCCTCATCGATAAGCGTTGTACGGTAATTTTTTGCATTATCCAACTGACTAAACGAGCCCAAAATCACAAAGAAAGTGTTTCCGGCGTTTGCAGTCTGATCCGTTTGGCTGGTAAACGAAACCTGCTCTTTACGTATTGCAATCGGTTTTTCATCGGCCACCGGTTCGGGTTTTGTTACAGCTGTTGGCTGTGTGGTTGTTTCGCTACCCGGTACGGTAAACACTTTTGTTGGTGCTGTAGTGTCGGTGGTATAAGCCGATTCGGCCTGACCCGACGATTTTTGAAATATCTTACATGAAGATGCAGTTAATGCAAGAATCGCTAAAAGAACAACTATCCTATTCATCTGTCTAATAATTTTAAATCTGTTTTCCTGTTTAAAACTCACCACGAAGATACGCATTACACCTGCGTCCGTTTTTGTAATCAAACGCAAGTTTTGCACAGCATGTTGTTCGCAACTAAAAAATTTATTTTCGGGCAGTCTATTTTTTGCATTTCGCACCGGCACCACCACCGCCAAAAAACATCATTACGCCAATCAGGAAACCAAAGTTATACCAGCCTCCTGCATTGGGGAAAGCATAAATTTCGTAATCGGTAAAAAGACTGGCAATAAAACTAAACAGCAAAATAAAACCGTGAAAAACACCTTTTATGAACCCCGGGGGATCGCCAATATTTTCAAACGATTGTGTTGCGCATCCGGCAAAAAGAAGTGCTGCAGCTACTACCACTGCCAATAAAATAAATGTACGTTTCATCTTTTTTGTTTTTTGATTTATGCGACGAAAATATCCCGCGCACGCTGAACAAGTTAGGTTATATTTATCAAAAAGAAAAGTTGGATTTGTGAACTACTCCTGAATTATTTGCTTCATAAACGCGACAAAATCGGGGGTATTAAGCCTTTCGTTAAGCATTACGAAATGCGGATTTTTAAGATTGGCTTTGTTGTAAGCCATGGTTTCGAAGGTATCCTGACGAAAAACACTGCCGCCAAACTCTTCTACCATCAACTGGCCGGGTGCAGTATCCCACTCGGAACAAGGGCCTGCTTTAAGGTACATATCGGCATTTCCTTTTATGATCTCTATTTGCTTTTTCGAACTGCCGCAGTGCAATATCTCCAGCTCAAAAGTGCCTCTCATTTTTTCGATCAGCTCGGCTTCGCGTGGCTTAAAAAACGAGCGACTGGTGGCCACCCTTATTTTTCCGTTATAGTGCCCCGGCCTTTCCATTCTCGCAAAATTCCCTTTGCTGTCGAACTCATAAATCCCGCCACCTTTACCACAGTACCAGCCCTTTTCTTTCAGCGGTTCATAAATCCATCCGTTTACCGGGGCTGTTTTGTTTATTAATGCAACGTTGATGCAAAATTCGCCGTTTCGTTTTATAAACTCTTTGGTACCATCCAACGGGTCGACCAAAAAATAATTCTCCCAGGTTTTGCGAATTTCGTACTCCGGGAAGTTGGTTTCTTCATCTAAAACAGGAATTTCGGGGAATATTTGTGCAAGGCCTGCATTAATAATCTTACTCGAAGCTTTGTCGGCCCGGGTAACTGCTGTATTATCCGATTTACGCTGCTCATCGAAGTTGTCACTTTTATACACTTCAATGATCGCTCTTCCGGCTTCAGCCAGCACTGCAATAACGCTATGTACCTTGTTTAAGTCCATTTAATTTAGTATTCACGTAAATGTACGTTATCTGTTTTATCTTTAAAATCGCTGCCCACGAAAACAAATGCTATTTAAATGTTTCTTCACAAACCGGTCCGCAAACCAATTTCATTGCGTTGCGTAATAATATTACTACCTTTTAGCTGAAAGAAAACTATGCGATTCAATACAAATAAAAACCGCGAGCCGGCAGTGGCCGGACAATTTTACCCTTCATCTTCCAACACTCTGCGAAATGAGCTGGAAGAACTTTTTGACAGTGCCGTTAATGTAAAAACCTCGCAACCGCTGCGTGCCATTATTTCGCCGCATGCAGGCTATATTTTTAGCGGTGAAGTTGCAGCAGCCGCTTTCAAACAAATTCCGGCAAACAAAAACTATCAGAATATTTTTGTGTTGGCATCGAGCCATCGTTACAGTTTTGGCGGAGCCGCCATTTATACCGAAGGAAACTACGAGACGCCTCTGGGCGAAATTACGGTGAATAAAAAGATCGGGAAAAAACTGCTGGCCTCATCGTCGGTGTTTACCGAACATGATGAATCGCACTTTTACGAACATAGTCTGGAGGTGCAGTTACCGTTTTTGCAATACCGCTTGGGCAACGATTTTACCTTGGTGCCCATTATTCTTGGCACCCACTCAACCGGCATTTGTAAGAAGCTGGCAAAAGCACTGAGGCCGTATTTTACACCGGATAACTTATTTGTTATCAGTACCGATTTTTCGCACTACCCCAGCTACGAAAATGCAAAGTTGGCAGACCAGCTAACGGCCGATGCCATTTGCAAAAACAAACCCAAAAAACTGTTGAAAGCTATTGAAAAGAACAAGGAGAAAAAGATTGGCAACCTTGCCACCTCGTTATGTGGCTGGACATCGGTATTAACCTTGCTTCACCTCACTAAAAAAAGGGATTTTGAGTTCAAACAACTGGCCTACAAAAACTCGGGCGACAGCCAGCTTTACGGTGAAAAAGATCGCGTGGTGGGCTACTGGGCTATTGGTGTTTACGAAAAAGCCGTTTTTGAAATCAGCCCCTTGGAGAAACAGGAAATTCTGCAGCTGGCACGAAATTCGATTGCCCGATTTTTAGGCGAGGACGTAAAAGAACAGAAGCCTAAAAAGACCGATGACAGCATCCTGAATCAGAAAGCCGGTGCTTTTATCAGCATTTATATCAACAATGAATTACGCGGGTGCATTGGCGGATTTGCCGGTAATAAAACATTGCGCGAAATGATTAAACGCTTTGCGGTTTCAGCCACAAACGACCAGCGTTTCGACCCGATCGAACCTTCCGATCTGGAAAATATGACACTGGAAGTTTCGGTGTTATCTCCACTGAAAAAGATTAAATCGATTGATGAATTTGAACTGGGGAAACACGGCATTTATATAAAAAGCGGCTTAAACTCGGGTACATTCTTGCCACAGGTAGCCGAAAAAACGGGCTGGAGCAAAGAAGAATTTCTGGGAAGATGCGCGAAAAACAAAGCCGGAATTGGTTGGGACGGATGGAAAACCGCCGAACTTTACACCTACGAAGTCGTGATTATAAAAGACGATCAGGAAAAAACTTCCTGAAGTACTTTTAGCGATTTTATTTCACCTAGCGTATCAAAATGCAGTCGGTAATAATCTACCAACTTTGCAAGCAGCGTATCGCGCATGCTGCGTTTTAATTTCAAGCTATCCAGTTCGTTAATTTTCAGCAAAGCCAGTTTTACCAAAACCGCCGTTGCTTCTTTATTGACAAACATGGGGTGCGAAGGCTCAAAAGGAACCACTGCTCCCTTTTGCAAATCGAGCCAGCCTTCAAAACCGGTTTGTGTGGTGTCGGGCATAAAACCAAGGTACTCGGTTAAATGAAACAGAAAATACAGATGAAAATTTGTTTTGCCCTCCTCCATCAAATCGAGATACAACAAAGCGCTTTTTATAAACTCAAACAGTTCGGGGTAACTTTCCTGTTCGTGAATGGTTTTATAAAGCACCTCGGCCAGAAAAATGGCCTGCGTTGATTTTACAATGTCAAAAGGAATTTCCTGGTAGGTAGTCAGGCTTTTCATTGCCCTGATCCGCTGGAGGTCGCGCGATTGCTTCTGGTAAGCTTCCAGTTCAACCATAAATAAAGGCTGCAACAAACCGGCCTTATTTTTCGATTTCCGGCTCCGGGCAGCATTTATCAGATAGCTTTGCCGCCCAAATTCTTTGGTAAAAACAGTGGTAATAACACTGCTCTCGCCATATTTTATTGTGTGCAAAACAATGCCTTCGGTAGCCGTAATCATAATTCAGTTAAGCTGCTGTTTAATCCCAATCAATGGATGAACAGTATTTTTGTAATGTGGGTTTCTTCCCCGTTCTCATCGTTACAAAACACCAGGTAAACGCCGGTTTTTACGCGCTTGCCATTCAGGTTCTTTCCATCCCAAACTGCCTGCCCACCAAACGATGTGGTTTTGTACACGAGGTTTCCGGTGATGTCGGTAATTTTCACATCAGTATTTTCAATTAATCCGGCAACTGTAACCGGCCCATCGTAGGTTTCGCGCACCGGATTTGGATAAACGTAAACATTACTGTACGTATCTGCTCCTCCCGTGGCTTCTCCCTGGTAAGAGATCAGTCCTTTGTCGGTTCCAAAAAACACCTCACCATTTTTCTGATTGATGGCAATCGACAGAATATTATTCGAAAGCAACGGGCTGTTTTCAGTGGTGAAATGCAATACTTCTGCCTCGCCTGTTTCCGATACCAAAAACACGCCTGAGTTTTGTGTTCCCAGCCATTTGCGATTAGCACCGTCAACCGCAATGGCTGTAACGGTTTCGGTTTCAAGCAGCGGATGGTAAATACCGTCATTCAAATCAAGCCCCGGGTGTGTGGCATAAAAGTTCTCCGAATTCCAAATTCGCGACGGGCTACTGTAAACTGCAACTCCTTGCCCGCTACCAATCCAGATGGCTCCATTCTGGTCTTCGGCAATGGAGAAAACATCATGCATCGGTGTTATAATATTGTCGGTACCATTACTGAAATAAGTTTGCACCAACAGTCTTTTTTTCTGGTCGCCGGTTTTATTGATCACATACGCATCATGTCCACCCGGAATGAGCATCCACTTGTCATCATTTTCATTCACAATAATATCCGAAACATTGTATCTGTTGGCGATTTCTGGCAACTCAAACGACTCCCACTCGCCCGAGGGCGTTAATTTATGCAGGTTATGTGCGCACTCGGCATTGGTAATCCACAGGTTTCCTTCCGAGTCGAAACTCATACCGCCAACTCGAGTAAAAGGCTCGTTGGGTTGTTCCGGCAAGGCAGTTTCCAGAGGACTGTTCAGGTTATAATATCGTTCCACCAGCTCATCGTTACGGTATTCCAGCAATCCACCACCCCAGCTGGCCACAAAAAAATGATCCGGATCGCGGGGATCCACTTCAACAGCTAATATATTATGAAATCCTCTCAGTTCAGGATGCGTTTGATCGGTAAAGTAAGTCCAGCCATCGTTGCCAAAACGTTGAAATACCGGCCCCTTATAACCATTGGGACCTCCCGCAGTCATCCAAATCTCCGAGTTAAAGGCACCAACAAAATACATGTCGTTATTGATTGGTCCGGGAGGCAAAGTTTGCTCAAAATTTTCGCTGTAATAGCGCACCAGCACTTCCTTGTCGTCTGCAATCCAAACCGAACCGTCGGCCGACACACTCGCACTTTTGGGAGCGATACTTTCTACTGTTCGGTCGTTAAATTTGTAGCTGTCTATCCGTCCAATTTGTGAGTGATTGCTGTCGATGATAAAAACCACATCGCGACTGGCAATACTCAGGTAGTTTCCGTTACTCTGCAGATCGAATGCAAAACGTATTTCAGGATTATAAGGCTCCCATACGCCGTTATTCAGCATATACATTTCGTCCTGATACCACTCTCCGGCTGAGAAGTTGGCAATTACGCTCCCGCCGTGGTAAACCAAATGATTAAAAATACCATCGGGATGCGGAATATCATCCACATGAATCCAGTTGGCAAAATTGGCCAGGTTGGGTTCATTTTTATCCGCCCGGTAAATTCCCTGGTTCGTAGCGGCAAAAATCGAATTGTTATCCGTTTCAATATCATTCACCTCCAACGACGAACCACCATCGCCGATATAATACGTATCTTTTACTTCCTGACGATCCAAATCGAGCACTACAATGCCAAAACCACAGGCCAGATAGGCCTCATTTTCCGAGAAAGAGATGTTGTTGACGACCTTGTTCCCTGCGATAGTTTTTCGCTTGATATCCGACAGGTTAACCACCTCGCCATCATCGTAAAGCAAATCGATATTACTGTTTGAATAAGCAATGACCAGCACCTGGCTCTGCTCGCTGTAAGCAATGGTGCTAACCCCAAAATCAGACAACTGAATGGCACCGCCAAATTTATTTACGCTGTTGTCTTCCAGATCGTAATAAAACAGTCCGCCCTCTGTAACACAGAAAACTTTATCGGGCGAAACCGCAATTTTGCTGGCTTTATTATACGAAAGATAGTCTTGCCACGCCCCCTGTTCACGCTGGGCTTGCGAAACAAAGAACGTAAGTAAAACTATTGCAGAAATTATAAATCTTCTCATCATTTAATCCAGCTTTTTTAAATAGTCGACCAGCTTTTGTACGGCTCTCCCCCGGTGACTGATCTTGTTTTTATCGTCGAGGCCCATTTCAGCAAACGACTGGTCGAGTCCTTCCGGTTTAAAAATGGGGTCGTAACCAAATCCCGAGCCTCCACGTTTTTCTTTGAGAATCTCACCATTTACAATGCCTTCGAATTGTTTTTCTTCGCCATCAATTACCAGCGAAATTACAGTTCTAAAACGTGCTTCCCGCTCATTTATTTTAGCCAGTTTTTCGAGCACCTTATTCATATTCGCCTCCGAATCTTTGTCTTCGCCGGCATAACGTGCCGAGAAAACTCCAGGCTCACCATTCAGGGCCTTAATTTCCAAACCGGTGTCGTCGGCAAAACAGTTCATGCCAAATTTGTCGTAGACGTAATAAGCTTTTTGGCTGGCATTTCCTTCCAATGTGGGCTGTTCCTCAGGGATTTCGTCGAAACATTCAATATCTTTTAAACTAAGCAGGGTAAATTGATCGCCCAAAATAGCTTGTAATTCTTCCAGTTTATGTTTGTTGTTTGTTGCAAAAACGAGCTTCATAATCGATTAATTTTAGGTAAAAATAAGAAAATGGCTCTACTTTGCAGGTACATTTAAGAAGAGCTTTTTAAGGCATAAAAAAACCGCTTGATCTTTATCAGCGGCTTTTCCTATCGTAATTATTTTTTTAATCGCAGGTGCAGGTTTCCAGACAGTCAACAATCTGGCTTAAAATATTGTATCTCAGGTAATAGTAGGTATTCTTTCCTTCGCGCTTTGAGCACAAAACACCTTTGTCGCGCAAAATGCCTAAGTGATGCGATGTAGTTGACTGCTCTATCTTTAGCAGTTCGTGAATCTCGGTAACTGTTAGTTTTTTTCCCCCTTCCAGATGCTTCAGAATAGCAATGCGCATCGGGTGTGCCATTGCCTTCAACATACTGGCAGCGACCTCCAATCGTTCTACATTTATCTCCTTGATATCTACCATGGTTATACCTTTAAAAATGCAAATATATAAATATTTGAGACTTGTTTACTGCTTTTTTTCGCACGGATATCTAACATTTGTACAAAATCGGCAATTTTTAGAATTTTTAAATAAAATGTCTGTTTTTTATTTAAAATTATTCTAAGTTCGTTCATCAAAAGTGAAGCGGAAAAAGGAATGACCACGATAAATAAAATAAAGGCCCCAATTGAACAGGAACTGCATGATTTTGAACCTTATTTTAAGAAATCGTTGCAGAGCGATATTCCTCTGCTGGCAACCGTTTTAAACTTCCTTTACCGTACCAAAGGCAAACAACTGCGCCCCATGTTTGTGTTCTTATCGGCAAAATTACACGGCGGAACCAATGAATCTTCGAAATTAGCGGCCTGTTCGGTGGAATTATTGCACACCGCCACGCTGGTTCACGACGATGTGGTTGACGAGTCGTACGAGCGGCGCGGATCGTTTTCGGTAAAAGCGCTTTGGAAAAACAAACTTGCCGTTTTGGTGGGCGATTATATTTTGGCCCGCGGACTGTTGCTGCAACTCGAAAGCAAAAAATACAACTTCCTGCACCTTATTTCGCGCGCTGTTCAGGATATGGCCGAGGGAGAAATCCTGCAGATGAAAAAAAGCCGCAAACTCGATATCGATGATGAAACGTATTTCGAGATCATCCGCAAAAAAACAGCTTCGTTAATTGCAACCAGTATGGCTATTGGCGCTGCATCGGCAGTTGATGATGAAGCAATTATTGAAAAGATGTACAGCATTGGACAAGATGCCGGAATTGCGTTCCAGATAAAAGACGATATTTTTGATTACCAGTCGAAAGGGCTTTTGGGCAAACCAACGGGTAACGACATTAAGGAAAAGAAAATTACCCTGCCGCTGCTTCATGTGTTAAACGAAGCCGACAGAAGTGAACGCAAACGTATTCTGAGGCTGATAAAACGCAAAAATAATAGTTCGGCAGTTGTTGAAGAACTGATTAAGCTGGTAACCGAAAAAGGCGGACTTGAATACGCCGAGCAAAAAATGAATGAATTTAAAGACCGGGCAATTGCCGGCCTTAAAGAATTTCCTGACTGCGAGGCTCGCGAATCGCTTATCGAGCTGATGAACTACATTGCCACCCGCAAAAAATAACCGTTGTGTTTCCGGATATTTAAAACCCGGCTGTCATCAAAGATCAGATACTGTCCTTTTATGCCGGCCAGCGTTCCGGTAACTTCCGGTAGTTTATCAAAGCCAATACTTTTTATCTTGTCAGGAAACTGCTCAACCGGATAATTTATTTCGGTAACCTCGTTTTCAGGATCTAAGTATTTCTGCAATTCCAGTGGTAATAAATTGGCAATTCGCTCTTTTTCGGCTGCCAGGTCAAAATCTTTCAGCACTTCGTTTTTCAACATCGACCGCCAGTTGGTTTTATCGGTAAAATGATCTTTTAGAAATACCTCTATAACACCGGCAATATGGCGGTTGGGTGTTTTGGCTATTTTCATGGCATAACTGGCTCCCTGATCTATCCAGCGTGTAGGAATTTGATGACCGCGGGTAACACCAACTTTTAACGCGCTCGACACGGCCAGATATACAAAATGGTCGATCAGATCGTGTTTTTCGGCCCATTCCATGTCGCGTGCAATTCCCAAATGCGCCTTTGATAACTCGGGACGAAGTATCGATTCACTGGCTTCGGGTGCTGTTTGAAGACAGTTGTAACAAAATCCCTGGCTAAACGATGTTTTCGTTTTCTTCCCGCACGACACACAATTTATTTGCCCGTCGAAACGCATCGAGATTTCTTTCCCGATCAGCGCGTTCATATCAATTTGTTCGTCGCCAATGGGTAGTGTATATTTTACCGGCGCATGAAGCTCGGTGATCATTTTTCGTATGTTGCCTTCAAATTCCATGATGAATATTTTCTGACGTGAAAATAATACAGAAGTAGCAGGATACAAGTAAAGTTTGGAAATTAATCATCAAAACCCGGTCGTTTGAATTCCATTACGCCCGGAAATGTTTTTAGCATTTGCTTTTTTATTTGCGATAGCTCGAGTAAAAACTGCAGGATTTCGTCTTCCATTTCACTAAAACCGGCGTAAAATACCGACAATGCATCCATTGATCGTTTAATGGCAATTATGGCAATTTTTGCCGATCCCAGGTTATCGGCGTACAAACCGTATTCATCCTCAGGATCGTTTTGCCGCTGTTCCAGTTCCAGATGGGCACGATGAACTTTGGCACCGATAAAAGCACTGTACCACTGAATTACCTCTGCTGCATCGCGGTATTTTATCATCGACTCATCGTCGTCGATCATTACCAGCTTTTCAGCTTTGCTTGCGAAAAACTCCTTGTTCTTATTCATCCACTTATGAATGTTGATCCCGTAATTCCGCGCCTGTACTTCCAGTGGTGTTTCTATATGTTCGGGCAATTCAATATCTTCAACATCGCTCAGGTCGATCCCCTCTTTATCGGCATCCTCTTCAATCATTTCAATGGTCACTTCCCAGGCCAGGCGTATCTGATCCCAAAAGTTTTTATTCTCTTCATCGGGATTTAGCACATCATCTTCAATTTTGTTTTCCTGTTCGTGCAAATAGGTCAAACATTTCTGAGTCATGGTACATCGTTCGCACCAACGATCGCAATAGTTATAAATCCCCGGAACGAGATCTTTTCGTTTCGCCAGATCGAGCAGGGTTTGCTTAAAGTGTTCTTTTTTCGATTTCATAGGTGCCATACAAGTAGTATTAGCAGAGTAACAAGACAAATCGATAAAAAGTTGAACTGATCTTTTATCGCTGCAAGAGTTTCGTGTCGTTTGCCACGCCTAAAACGCCTAGATAAAGCAGTTTTGCAGCATCTTCCATTATTTCGGGAGTTAACACATTTGTTTTGTCGGCAGGCATATGGTAGTGCACCGGATACACCGAGTTGCGGGTCCACAGTCCAAATGTTTTTATGCCGGCATCTTCAAAAACCGATGCATCGGAACGTGGCCGCCCGTAGTTTTTTGTAACCGCTGAAGCTCCCATTTCGCGGTGGATAAAATCAGTATTGGCTTTTTCAAAATGACTGAACAACTGGCTGTGCGTTTTTCCTCCCGACACATAAAACGAGGTGCCGTTTCCAACCATATCCAAGTTGATCATCATTTTGGTTTTCTCCACCGGGAACAGCGGATTTTTGCAGTAATATTTCGAGCCGTACAAACCACATTCCTCACCACCAAGAAGAATAAAAAGTACCGAACGTTTTGGCTTAACTTCGGATGTTGCCAAAGCTTTTGCCGCCCCCAGAATATCGCTGATACCCGATGCATTATCGAGTGCACTGGAGAAGGTAACATCGCCCATTTGCCCCTGCCCGTCGAGGTGTCCGCCGATAATTATTACTTCATCTTTCAGTTCCGGATCGGAACCTTCGATCATGGCCACCACGTTGCAAGCCTGCGCATCGGGGAAATATTTTGTTTCGGCGCGGATAAACACTTTTTGTTCTGCCGGTAGCTCAAACGATGGTGTTTCCATATTTTTCAACTGCTCGCGAATTTGCCGGTAATCTTTTCCGGCATCGGCCATAATCTGCTCAACTACTTTTGTATCAACGTGTGCATAAACAAAACCTTCGAGATTTACCGTGTTCGGATTGGCCAGCTTACTGGCATAAATCATTCCGGCAGCACCGTGTTTTACCGCATTCCTGAATTTGTAACGGTGATATGCGTAAGGCGTCCATTTGCCCAGTGTCTCATCGTTTTTGGTGTAAGGCGTTCCGCTTTCAAGAATGATAATTTTACCTTTTACATCAACATTCTTATAATCGTCGTAACCCAGTTCAGGAGCCGTAATTCCGTGGCCAACATAAACCAGTTCGGCCTGAACAGTACCGCTTGCCGAGTTGGAGCCCGGAATAAAGTCTTCCGGAAAATCGAGGTAGGTTTTTTCATTTCCGTTAAAATAAACCACCGATCCCAGCGAGTTTACTTCGGAATATTCGTTCGGGAAATATTGAAAGTAACTGCCGTTGTTGGCAGGCTTAACACCCCACTCTTCGAACTTCGATGCACACCATTTGGCAGCTTCAAGGTATTCGGGCGATCCCGACAAACGCCCCGCGTATTTATCAGCGCTTAGTTCGCTCGCAAACTCCATTAACTCGTTGCTCGAGATGCTGTGAAAGGTTTTTAAACGCAAATCATTATCACTCTGCTGTGAAAATCCGTTTAGTGTAAATGCTGCCCATAACAGCACGCAAAATAGTGTTACTCTCATCATTAAATTTTTCAGGATCGTTAAAAGTATAATTTTTTGGGCCGAACAGCCCGCAATTGTAAAAAAGTTGAATGTAAAATTCGAAAATTGTTTTGGTTGTTGACACTAATAACCTAAATATAAATCTATTGACTCGTCTGTTAAGATTTATCGAAGCTTTTTGAATAAATTATCACCACTAAACTTTTAAAAAAATAATTATGAAAATTTTAAGGGGAACTCTTTTTGGCGGAATCACCTTTTTCTTTCTCGGATGGCTGGTTTATGGATTCCTGCTGGCAGGTTTTATGGAAGCCAATTCCAACGCATGTGCCAACCGATTAGACACTGAAATGGTTTGGTGGGCTATGATCTTATCAAACCTGATTTTAGGATTACTTTTAACGCTGATCCTTAAATGGTCTGGTGCTTCGGGAATTGGTGATGGCATAAAAACAGGTGCTCTGGTTGGTTTGTTAATGGCGCTAACCATGGATTTGATGATGTACTCCATGACCACCCTTTACGACCTGAAGGTATTGGTAGTTGACGTAATTGCCTATACCTTATTACTGGCAATTATGGGACTGATAATCGTGCTCACCTGGGGAAAGAAAGATTGATAGCAAATAGATCCACTTCAGTCCAACTATTTTAAGCTTCTGCACGCGTAGAAGCTTTTTTTATTCCTCATCATAAACCATTTCCACATCATCGATAATAAGTTTGCTGCCAACAGCACCTGCAAAGTTGGCGCCATCGTAACTCGACGAAGCCACAAAGGAAATGTGTGTAGGCAACATATAAGTTGCTGAATCGCCCGACACAAAATTCCCGTCATCCGGTTTCATGTAATCGGGATACGAATCATCAAGCGGGCCATAAACCACCTCCATTTCTTTGATGATCATTTCCGGTTGGTTTTCATCGCTGCGGAACCAGGCGGTTCCCAAACGTTGTATTTCTCCGCCCAAACGCACTTCAAGAAACACATAAACATCGCAGTTATCGTCGTAATCCAGGACATTACCGTATCGGTCTTTATTCACCGCTCCCGGCACATAAGAGTAGGTAAAACGGATTTTATCGGGCCGCCCTGTAAACGGCGTTCCAAATATCACGGCCGCTTCGGGGTCGGTCGGATCCAGTTTATCAGAATCAAAATAACCGGTAAACAACGATCCGGCGGCAATAGGTGTTTTTAAGGGAACACCGGCCAACCCCAGATCATAGGTCTCCATAAGAGCAGCAGTATTTCCATTACCCAAATCGTAAGGTGTTGTGGCAATTTTTCCCAAAATCTGGGTGCCCTGGTTTCCGGTGCCCCAAATGGTGGAAGCGGCATCCGTGCCTGGCTCGTAATAACCCGAACTGGTTTTATACCAGGTATTCAAATCGGCGTTATTCAGTTGCGGTGTGGCCGATGCAACAAACGATTCGATAGTCCACACATACGCACTGCCATCTTCGGCAACTACATTGATGATGGCCTCACCGCTCAGGTCGATAACATCGCCAACAGTTTTATCGGCAGTGGCAAACGACGAAAGTTCCATTTCCTGGATTACCAGCGACGAAAGCTCAACGCCTCCGGGAATTTCAATGGTAACGGTTTGCATATCGGCGTCGATTATGGCATTACCAGCCTGGTTGCTTACCAGGAACTTTTTAATATTTCCGTAGGGCGACAATCCAAAATGATCTTCCTTAACACAGGAGAACAACACCAAAAGAATTGCGGTTATGTATACTGACCTTTTCATTTGCCTGCCCCCTTTCTGTTTTTCTTGGCTCCAAAATAGTAGGCCAGCCCAAGGTCGAGCGAAAGCAGGTTAATCCGAAAGTCGACATTCTGGCGCACCTGTTTTGATTCGGGGCCTTCGTTAACACTGCTTCGTGCAACATTTAATTTGTAGCCCAAAACGTTGTTCAGCTGCACTTCGAAAGCAAAATTCTCCATGGCAAAAAAGGTTATTCCCGGACTTAATCCCACGCCAAAAATGAACTCCTTTTTGTGTGTTTTATTCATCTCGTCGATATTCCTGATATCACGTGTAAGCGAGCTGTTGCCGCCCAGCGTAAACCCAAATTCGGTGAAAAAACTCAGTCGCTCGTTTGGCGTTAACGGCACCGACGAACGAAATCCCGGACTAACTGCAAACCCACGTTTTAGGGTGTTCGACTGCACCGTGTCGGGATCCTGAAAAACAGTACCACCAAAGCGGTCCTGGAAATAATTGAAGTTAATAATCGCCATTCCGTAATCGCCGGTGTAATAACCGCCTTTTAACAACACATTGTAGTCGAGCCGGTCGCCCTCAACCACCTGTTGAATCAGGTAATTGGTATTGGTAAGGTTTTTATCGGTTACCGAAAAGGCCAGTCCCACATAAAAATTACCTTTCTGAAAGGGCTTAAAATCCTTGTTGTAATAGCTTGACAGCAGATCGTAAGGTGTTGTTTTTCTTGCAACTTCCAATGAATCTTCCTGTGCAAACAAAAATGCCGGCAAGATCAACAGAAATACAAGTATTCGAATTTCTTTCAACTTCATGGATTAACAGTTTTGTCTATCAAATATAAAGCATTGATAGCAAAACAACTGCATGCAAGAATTGATTTATCATCAGCGGTCAGAGCCAGAATGCCTCTTTCATTAGCATCCTACTCTTGTTTTATAAAGCATATATCACTTATATAATCTGTATACACAATATTTTTTATTATTTTCCACGCCAGTATTGAAGGAAAAACATTGCCCGCTTACTGCGTAAATTTTTAACTAAAAAACCATTGGAAATGTTTCAGGCTTTAATCCAAAATGCGGCTCTTCTTATTACCCTTTCGTTCCTGTATGGAACCATTAAATATTACTTTGGTAAAAAAAAGTTACAATTTCAAATTATAAGCGGTGTTTGGTTCGGGATAGTAGCTATTGCAGCAATGCTTTTGCCTTACCAACACGAACCGGGCATATTTTACGATGGCCGCTCTATTGTTATAACTCTGGCAGGTTTATGGGGAGGAGGATTGGCGACACTGCTTACCGTAATTATAGCAGGCGCTTACAGGGCATTTCTGGGTGGTGCCGGAATCTGGGCAGGACTGGCTACAATTGTTGCTACCGGAATTATTGGCTTATTTTTCAGAACTATTCTTAAGAAGAAAACCCAAAATATCAATACTGCCGTTTTGTATGCAGTTGGCATTATAAGCCACCTTGCAATGCTCGCAAGTCAGCGACTCTTGCCTGAACATCCCATGCAAACCATACAACATATATGGCTTCCGGTTATGCTTGTATTTCCTGTTGCATTTACTCTAATCGCCAAATTATTCCAGCTAATCGAACGATATCTGACAAGTGAACAACAGATCAGAAAAGCAGAAGAAATGTACAGAACAACATTATTAAGCATTGGTGATGCTGTTATTTGTACTGATATAAAAGGTCGAATTACTCAAATAAATCCGGAGGCTGAGAGGCTTACCGGGTGGAAGGCCAAAGACGTATATAAAAAGAATCTCGACGAAGTGTTCCATATTGTTAACGAACACTCCCGTAAAAAGGTGGAAAGTCCTTTTTCGAAGGTTATGAAACACGGAAAAGTTGTTGGACTTGCTAATCACACTATACTACTATCGAAAGATGGAAACGAAATTCCTATAGCTGATAGTGGTGCACCTATTATTATTAATAACCAGATTGTAGGAGTGGTTCTTGTTTTTCGGGATCAAACCGAAGACAGAATACATCAACAAGCGCTCGAAGAAAGTGAAGCACGTTACCGAGAACGTGAATATTGGTTTACAGAATCGCAACGAGTAGGAAATATCGGCACTTATCAATTCGATATTTTAAGTGATATATGGACTTCATCTGCAGCCCTAGATAATATTTTTGGAATAGACGATAAACATTCCAGAACCTCTGAAAGTTGGAGTACCATAATTCATCCGGAGTATCAGGAACAGATGATGGAATACCTGCTAAACGAAGTAATTGGTAAGAAACAAACATTTAATAAGGAATATAAAATTATTCGAAAAAGCGACGGCGCTGAAAGATGGGTGCACGGACTTGGAGAACTTCGCTACGATGAAAAAGGGAATCCGTTACAAATGCTCGGAACAATTCAAGATATAACTGAGCGTAAACTATCGCAAGAACAACTTGTAAAGAGCGAGGAACGATTTCGAAAAGCTGTCCTCCTGGCTCCAATACCCATCATGGTATTCGACGGATACGGAAAAATTCTATATCTCAGCCAGGGATGGCAGCAGCTTTCGGGTTATACAATTGATGAAATGCCTACCATAAAAGAGTGGACAAGAAGGGTTTTCACAAAAACACAAGCTGAAGAAGTGGAGAATCACCTTCTCGAAGTCGTCGACCTCGACCAAACAGTTTTTAGCGGCGATTATGAAATTGCTACCCACAGCGGAGAAAAACGTATCTGGAATTTCCATACCTCTCCGCTTGGCGAAAGTGGAGGGAAAAAGCTGGCACTAAGTGTTGCTCCCGATATTACACAACGAATGCAGATAAAAAAAGAGCTGGAGGCCAGCGAGCAATCTTACCGTCAACTATTTGAGGAACATATTGCTGTTAAATTGCTAATAAATCCTGAAAACGGGCAAATTGTAAGAGCAAATAAAGCTGCTGCAGATTTTTATGGTTATAGTGTTAAAGAACTGGAGAAAATGACCATCACAAACATAAATGCCACTGCAAACGAGCCATCAGAACAAACATTTGCACAAGAAAGAAACCGGAAACGATATTCCCCCGAATTAAAACACCGGCTGCGATCGGGTGAAATTCGCGATGTGGAAATTTTTAGTAATGAAATCGATTACAAAGGGCAAATCGTGTGGCACAGTATTATTCATGATATCACGGAGAAAAAAAGGCTGATGCAAGACCTTGTTGATGCAAAAGAAAAGGCAGAAGAAAGCGAACGCCTGAAATCGGCATTTCTGGCCAATGTAAGCCACGAAATAAGAACACCATTGAACGGTATAGTCGGATTCAGCAATATTTTAGCACAAGAAGAAAATATCAGCACAGCCAACAAGCGTGAATTTGCCGATATCATTAATCAAAGCTCTTCCGGATTGCTGAAAATAATTGATGATATTCTGGACTTGTCGCGTCTGGAAACCGGCTTGGTCTCATTTTCAGTGAAACCATTCCACGTAAACGCCCTATTAAACAATCTGTATTCTATTTTTCAGAACCGGATGCAGACCTCGCCGAATACAAATGTTGAATTAATATTGCGTGAAACCGATAAATCGCTAATGATTAATGGCGATGACGTAAGAATAACACAGATTATCTCCAATTTACTTGAGAATGCAATTCGTTTTACGAAGTCAGGAACCATCGAATTTGGTGTTTCAAACGCTGATAATACACATCTGGAGTTTTCTGTTACCGACACCGGTATTGGAATACCCTTGGAAAAACAGCAAAGTATATTCGGCCGTTTTATGCAAGCCGAATCGGGCATTTCAAGAAAATACGGCGGCACCGGACTGGGATTATCGATTGTAAAAAAACTACTCGAACTTATGGGTAGCGAAATTCATATGAAATCGGCACCGGGAATAGGAACTAAATTCTGGTTTAGTCTGCCTGTTTACAACAAACCACTCCTCGACAATATCGATAAAAACCTGTCTGACAAACAATCACATTCCGAATCTTTGTCTAGCCAATACAAGGTGCTAGTAGTGGAGGATAACGAAGACAGCCGTCTTTTTTTCAAACATGTACTCAGCAAAAACTATCCTTTACTTTCGTTTGCTGTTACAGGCAACGATGCACTTCAGCAAATACAAAATAATCCTCCTGATATTGTTCTACTCGATATAGGATTACCCGATATTAGCGGGCTTGATGTGGCAAAAAAAATTAAACAAAGCCACAGTAAAATAAAAATAATTGTACAAACAGCTTATGCCTCTACCACCGATAAAGAAAATGCGTTGAAAGCCGGGTGTGACGACTTTATCGTTAAACCAATACGAATAAGCACTTTGCTGGAGAAAATGAAAAAGAAATTAGCCGAATAAATGAAGCTTATACCAACAGTGAATTATTTTCACCAGGGCACGGATTGTAAATCCAACCGGTACCCACTTCCGATTATTCGGGCAAACGCTCAAACTTTTTTATTTCCTCCAGCGCCTCATCCCACGCCGCTTTACTCGAAATAAACAGATGGGCATCGGGGCGTTTTACCAATTCACTATCCAAACATCCGGCCGGAACCACCAAAAGTTTACCGTTCATTTGTAAGTTGGGCAATGCCGAACCACATGTGGCACAAAATGCTTTTGCATGATTTGTTTCGGGCAGCTGAAAAACGCTGATCTCCGTTTCACGTTTTATCCATTCCAACCTGGCGCTTGTTGAAAATAAATTGGCTGCGTGCGCCGATCCGGTATCTTTCCGGCAATAGCTGCAATGACACAGATAAAAACTTTCGAAATCGCCAATAACTTTGAATTGAGCTCCTTTGCATAAACAAGATCCGTGGTATTCCATAAAATAATTAATTTCTGTTTCGATGTAATTGTTATCAAACACCACGCAAAAGAATGCGCAGCAGCAAGTTACACTTCCTTAACCACTAAAAAAAACGTGTAAATGATAAAAAAACCAAATAAAACTGCTGCTTCCCATCGATCTAACTTTTTCTTTTGCCCGGTGAGCATGGAAGAAAGAAGAAAAAGCGTTCCACCTATTAAAATATACAGATCCGGATTAAATTTTGGATTATACCCGATGGGTTTTATTAGGCTGGCAATGGCTAAAATTAAAAGCATATTAAAAATGTTGGAACCAATAACATTCCCAATCACCATATCGCTGTTTTTTTTGCTTGCTGCCACAATTGAGGTGACCAACTCGGGTAAGGAGGTGCCTGCCGCCACAATGGTCAATCCTATAATTTTTTCACTAACACCTAACAAACTGGCTACCTTAACACTGTTTACAACTACAAGCTGGCCTCCAAGTATCAAACCTGTCATGCCTACCACAATTAATCCCCATATCATTTTACCCGATTTTTGATGAGCTGCTTCAGTTGTTTGAGGGTCACTTTTCAGTTGCGTAAATACATAATACAGGAAAACACAAAAAAGCACCAGCATGAGCAAACCATCGGTTCTGCCCAAATAGGTAGTTCCGGAAAAAATAAAATCGTTGAGTAGCAACAGCAACAAGATAGATACAACGAGTGAAATGGGTATTTCTTTCCAGGCCGTAGAAGATTTTACAGAAATGGGCAGAATCAATCCTGAAAGTCCAAGAATAATAAACAGGTTAAAATTGTTACTGCCTATTACATTCCCCAAAACAATGTCGGCATAGCCATTAACAGAAGCTATAATATTTACCACCAGCTCGGGAGCTGAAGTTCCAAACGCAACAATTGTTAAGCCAATAACCAAATCCGACACCTTGTATTTCCGGGCCAGTGCCGAAGCTCCGTCCACCAACCAGTTTGCGCCAAAAATTAAAGCAACAAACCCTGCGGCAACCAGTAAAACTGATACAATCATAACTTCATTTGTTTAAATGATTAACATGATTCAACCAACCATTTCGTTATTATCTGTTTCGTAAATATCGGAAACACCACCCGACACGATAAATTTCATAGCCACTGCCGGGTTAATAGCCAGCGGTTTAACCTGGTTTGAAGGAACGATAAATAATTCTCCCGAAAAATTATAGGAATGCGGAAAATAAACCGCCACTTTATCTTTTGCCCCCAGTTGGCTTAAATCATCCTGGGTTAGGAATCCTAATTTTTCCAGATTGGAAACAGGATTAACCAACACCATTACTGGTTTATTAAACTTTTTTTCTTTTCCTACAAAGGCCGAAAAGAGGTCGTTAAAGGCCGAGTAAACCAATTTAATTATCGGTGCATTATTCATTAGCTTTTCAAACAATACCTTAATCGGGCGCGCAATTATACTTTGCCCAACAAGCCCGACAAAAACCAGGAAAATAAAAACGATAAGGATACCCAGCGCGGGGATATCGATTTTTAAATATTTTTCGACTATTGGATCTACTAAACCATTTATAAAGTTAAACATTAAATAAACGATGTAAGCAGTTATGGCAAATGGCGCAATGTACAGCAGGCCCTGCAAGAAATAGTTCAGAATTTTTTTCACTTGAATATAATTACGTTAATATTTTGTATTTCAAACACATATGACCTCTGTTTAATATTTGATGGTCGATACCCGTGGAACTCGCATGAATTTTAATCATACTCTTGGGTGTAATTTTTTTCCATGCTCGTTTCATGATGCAATAGTTAATAAAACAACTCCCAATTTTCAAGTAATATAAACAATTCCCGGCATTATTTTCAGTGCATGCAATTAAACGAACATTGCCGGTGCATCCCGATCCGTAAGCCGACGAACGGGATGTAATTCGTAGCTGAGCCAACCTCTGAAAGTTTGTTCATTTCAATTCTACCCAAGATACACCGTCAGTCGGCTGACGGATTGGCGAGAGCGGAGCAACTGGTTTTTTCTTCTTTTGATTAAATTCCGATGACGTATGATGTTATCGATCTTATTTTCGCTCCTTTTGCCCCTTTAAATTTGTAAAAATCCGAAAATGCATATTCTTTTCCGTTTTGCATTTTTATCGTACCGCTGGCTGCTCCTTCTTTTCCATGCGATAAGATTTGGTCAATTATTAATTCAGAAACCTTTTCAGATTTCATTTTTTCCAGTTCCTCCGTGAATTTTTCTTTACCCTCAATTTTTTTGTTGCCGATTATATTCCAAACAATTTCATCTGTTACATTCCCGGTAATAAACTCCACGTTTCCTTTTGCGAATGCAATATTGAACTCTTTTAAAAATTCCATCTTCGGAGAGTTTCCACAATTTGGTTTTGAAACAATTTTTGTCATCTATCGAATCTTTAATTACGTCATGGTTTTTTTTCCGCCGGCATCGCTGGTGCGAATCGAAGATCAGCCTCAAGCTAATTTGCAATCCGTGCCATTGCCAAAGGCAATACTGTTTACTACTACTATCCATTAACTCTTTGTCGGTTATTAGTCCTATTAAAACCACAGCAAATTGCACTTTCATGGTCTGTTTGACCTGAGCACGGATTACAAATCCACGCTAGCGGGGCTGACACTATAAAAAGTAAACGCGGGATAATTACTTTTAATAAAGCACTTAACCCGCTATTACTTCTACAAAAGGTTGGCAATAGTTTTTATTCCAATCTAACTACAACCTTGTCAATTTCTCCTGTGAAATAAAATGGAACATCGTACTCTTTACTCACAGGCATTCCGGCATCCCGGCCTACTTCCAGCCCTTCGGTCATTGAATAGCGCGTAGGTACGGTTTCATCAATTCTACCTCTCGCAACTTCTTTCCCATCTACCAATATTGACGCTGTTGCACCTTTTCCGGCACCACCACCATCATAATCGAATTTTAGTTGGAGGGTGTGTTTGCCTTCTGCTAATTTACCGGGAGATGCCACAGTATATTTATCTTGAGGATAGTGAGATTTCGCATAGGTAAAAGTAGGTTTCCCGTCAAGCAGCATAAGCCCAAATCCTGCAAACCATCCACCCTGCGTTATGATCATACCCTCTGCACCTCCACTGGGGATATTGAGTTCTGCAGTAATGGTAAAGGAGGTATTCTTTGTGCTCACAGCAGCGCCTTCCGGTATGCGGTTGGTACTTCCGTAATAAATAAATTCCTTTCTTCCGCGATTGGGCTCTGGTCTGAATTCAGGTGATGCACGTTCAATATATCGATCATCGAGCGGGAAAACCTGATTTTTCTCCGCCTCCTCTTTAAATATTGCCCGAAGTTCACTTAATTTCTCTGGGTGCTCATCAGCAATATTTTTTGATTGCGTGAAATCTTCACTTAGGTTATACAGCTCCCATTCATAGTCATTGAACGGATCCGGAGTACTCTCACCTCTTCCTTCCCAGGGGAGTCTTTTCGGTGTGGTACTGGCCATCCACCCATCGTGATAAATACCTTGATTTCCAATTATTTCGAAGTACTGCGTTGTGTGTGTTTCTTTTGCATCAGCATCATTAAAGGTGTACAACAAACTTGTACCGTTCATAGGCACTTGCTCAAAACCATTAATGGTTTCTGGCTGAGGAAGATTTGCTGCTTCCAGAATGGTTGGAACTATATCGGTTACATGGCTGAACTGACTTCGAACCTTTCCCGGTTCATTTATATGTCCTGCCCACATCAACGCCATTCCTGTTCTTGTTCCGCCTAAATGAGAGGCAATCTTTTTATCCCATTGAAATGGTGTATTCATGGCATGTGCCCAACTATGTGAATAATGGTTTTCAAACCACATAGTACCAAACAGGTCGAGGTTTTCATACATATAATCAATGTCATCTACAACACCATTCCCCATAGTACCTATCTCGCTGGTCATGCCCAATCCGGTAGGGTCTTCTGCGCTTGCTCCATTGTCACCCATAATATATATCACAAGGGTATTTTCCAATTCGCCCATTGATTCCAGGGCTTCCAATATGCGTCCTACCTGGTAATCCGCATGTGATAGTGCTGCTGCATAACATTCCATTTCGCGTGCTGCAACTGCTTTTTCCTTTTCGGAAAGCGTTTCCCATTTTTTATAACTATCTGGTGTAGGATTGAGTACTGCATCTTTTGGAATAATGCCTAATTCTTTTTGTCGTTCATAAGTCATTTCACGTAACTTTTCCCAACCATCATCAAATTGCCCTTTGAATTTGTCAATCCATTCTTTGGGGGCATGATGCGGAGCATGTGCGGTACCCGGAGTGTAATAACTAAACACCGGCTTATTAGGCCATACTGCTTTTTGTGTACGAATCCATTTGATGGTTTGATCGGCCATATCTATATCAAAATGGTAATCTTCCTTCCCTAGATAAGGTTCAACAGGGCGAGTATTTTCATAAATCGGGGGTCGGTATTGATGCGCATCACCACCAAGGAAACCATAAAAATACTCAAAACCCAAACCGGTTGGCCAAAGACTAAAAGGACCGGCTGGCGAAGTTTGCCAATCAGGTACATTGTGGTTTTTTCCAAACCACGAAGTGCCATATCCGTTACTGGTAAGGATTTCTCCTACTGTTCCAACGCTGCGCGAAACCAAACTGTGGTAGCCGGGATAAGGGGTGGAGAACTCCATTATGATTCCAGTGGAAGCAACATGGTGATTGCGTCCGGTTATTAAAGCAGCCCTTGTAGGTGAGCAAACTGCTGTTGTGTGGAAATTGTTATAGCGTAATCCTTCGTTAGCTATTCGGTCGAAAGTTGGGGTTGGAATAGGCCCGCCAAAGGTTGAACTGGCACCAAATCCAACATCATCCATCATCACCAATAACACATTTGGTGCTCCTTCAGGTGCTGATATTTCTTTCGGCCAATCATAGGCATCCGATTCTCCAAGAGAGGGAGCTATTTTACCCTGTTCCTGATAAGGCTCAATAGGAAGGTGGAGCCTATCCGGCCATTGGGCAGGTTCGCCGGATTGTTTCTCTCCTGTTTGACTTGTGCAGGAGACGATTGTTGCAATACAAATAAGGATTAAAATTTTTTTCATAATCTATGTTTTTATGGATAACAAATTCATTTCAAAGTGGGTGCTAATAATTATATGCCCAACTTTTTGTGTAATTCTTATATTTCAGGTACTTATTCAACCTCTTGCTCCTTTTAAAGGTACGAATCCTGTTTAACAAAAACAATATGGTTTAATAAAGTATAACTGAGGTTGTTTAGCCTATGGTAAAGCCAGGGGAATTATAGATTAGAGGGGAAAGGAGAAAACATTATCTCATCGCCGGTGCGAATCAAAGATCAGCCTCAAGCTAATTGGTAATCCGTGCCATTGCCAAAGGCAATACTATTTAATACTACTATCCATTAACTCTTTGTCGGTTATTAGTCCTATTAAAATCACAGTAAATTGCACTTTCCTGGTCTGTTTGACCTGAGCACGGATTACAAATCCGCGCTAGCGGGGGCTTTTATCATTCGGTAGTGAAAATTACTGTTTGGCATGTGTAATGATGTTTTTAATCGGTGTTGTAACAATCTTCCTCCCATTTTTCAGGATTTGAAATGATATAATTGCGAATGCATTCAAACGATTCGTTGTTTCGGACGATATGATCGTGGTACCGCGATTGCCAGGCAAATTCGGGATTTGTTTTTCGGGCATGTGTTGTTACCCCAATTTTGAAACCACGTATTATCGATGCCAAATTTTTACGTTGCGGCCCAAATTGGTTGCCCGGTGGTGGTGGCGTTTGTGGTGGGATTTGTGGTAGAGACGCAATGCATTGCGTCTCTACGTGGCCGTCACCACCGCCGTTCCCATTTTCATCCCCGCCGTTGCCGCCATTGGTATTATATTGGTTTTTACCAATTATAATTATGGCATGAAAATGATTCGGCATAATAATATATTCACCCAGGATTAAATTCATGTCGGGGCGCATATCAAATGTTTTTAACCATTCGGTTTCGGCAATTTCCCCAATTGCCGATAATTGCATTTCCCCATTCACAACATCGCCAAAATAATGTTCGCGGCCCTGTGTGCAAATGGTAACAAAATAGGCCGCGTTGCGGCTATAATCCCAATTTTGCAAACGGGCCGACGGTATGCGGTATTTATTTCTGAATTTGTCGGGCATGGTTATTATTTATCAAATTGGTATGCGATGGAATCGCGCACCAGCGATCGGCATTATTTCTATTTATTCCACCCCAACCAAATCAATCTCTTTCATTAACCGATTGGTTTCGGTGAGGGCTACAATTATTTTTTGGTAGTGCATAATGTCTTCGAATGTTAGTGTGCGGCCTTTGCGGTCTTTTAGCCATTTTTGTGCGGGTTGGTAGCCGCCAATGTAAAATTCCCAGGCGCTTTGCGGTACCTTGGCAAAATACTGGGTGCTGTTAATATATACATCGCCTAGATAATCGGGGTGTTCTTCGCCCGGAGGGGTACAGTCGTAATCATACATTTTAAACTGTGGCTTATCTACCTCGTTGGTTCCGGCCTCGGGGTAAGTGGTTATGGCTTGCTCTACCCTTGGGCTTTCGAGTAAATGGACTTGCCTTAATTCTCCACCCAGTTTTACCAATTGCCAAAAGGTTTCGGTGTTTTTGGGGTATGGCACCCGCGGAAAATCAATTTTCAGAAACTCCTTGTATTTGGCGCGGTAGGTGGGCGAATGCAGCACCGCATAAATATAATCGAGGATATCGATGGGCGCAAACGTAGTAGTAGCATCTTCTTTCTCCGGCACAAACACCAAACCCAGTTTTGCTGCTATTTGATCTACTATTTTTGTATTTAGGTTAGGGATGCGCTCTTGTTTTGAAAACAAAACATCGAGAGGATCTTCATTGTAGATATATAACGGGAAAATAAAACTTCTATCATAAACAGTTACAATTTTGTGAGTACAAACGCTATTAGTTATAAGACAAGCAAATTCTTCTTTACTTTGCCTACCAAGTAACAAGCCTAAATTGGGCTTATTCATCCCTGCCATTAAGATCCCGCGATCCCTTGCCAGAATTGTTTTATTGTAGATTATGAATCTAGTATCGAAAGGACGCGTTAAACAAGGGACGAACGAGTCCTTCCATGTATGATTATTCCTTAATTCTATTACAGCATCATCTACAACCCATTCATTATCTCGTAGATTAAATATTGATTTTCTTTCACTCGAAGAGTAATCATTCTGAACAAAATCCGTAATCCTCTTTTTTAAAACATCACAATCGTAATCAATCGCAAAATGATCTCGTTTCGTCTCGATTCCAGAAACTTTCTGCTGTAAGTTACTTATTGAAAATCCTTTCTTATAATTGTCTTCTAGTGCAAAATCTTTGGGGACAAAAAAGTAATATGGTTGTTTTTTATCTAGTTCTTTCCACTTAATTGAATCAACAGATTCATTCTCTAAGAACGGATATTTTACTGATCTTTTTCCAAATAATTCATAATGAAAAATCCTTCCCAATTGATTACGTGATTTTTTTCCTGTCTTCACCAAAATATTAATTGAAACCCCCTGCATTATATCAAAAACATTTTGATCAAGTGATCCATCTGGGCAAGTTTCTTTTTTCTTACTATTTCCATGCAAGTCCAGAATATACATTTGATCAAAGCTTTCCAATAAACTTTTTCGCATTTGTCGATGCGTAATTCCATCAATAAAACTATTATTAGATATATAGGCTAATATGCCTTCGCCATTTTTCTCAATATAATGCTGCCCGAACCGTATAAACTTTATGTAATCATCGTCAAGATTTATTTTACGTTCATTCAAGTCTTTTTTATAGTCTTTGAGCAGGTCTTGTATCCATACCGATTTGTTGGTGCTGCTAACCGAATACGGCGGATTACCAATTACACACATAACGGGCGTATCGCGTTTTATGTGGTTGGCTTCGTTGGCCTCGGTGCTTAGCCAGTTGGCCCATAGGGTACCGGTGTCGGGGTGGTGTTCTTCGAGGCTGTTGGTAAGGTAAATATTAAAGCGTTTGGTACCACCCCGCCCTGCGGGCACCCCTCCTTCAGGAGGGGAAATTCGGTATCCCGTATCGTGCAATAGCATATCGAGTTTTAGGTGCGCCATGGCGTAAGATGCCATTAGCAGCTCGAAACCGTTGAGGCGCGGAATAAGGTGCTCGTCGACATAAGCGCTCCAGGCGCCCTGCATGCTTTTAAATTTGTTGTGGTAAATGTGTTTTACCACTTCGGCCAAAAAAGTTCCGGTTCCGGTGGCGGGGTCGAGCACCTGCACTTTGTGCACCTCCAGCTCCTGCATTTTTTTACTGCCCTGCACGGGCACTTTTATTTTTGTTTTTGCGGTATCGGCCAAACCCTGTGGCAGGTCGAACTCGGTTTTTAGAATATCGTCAACCGCGCGTACAATAAAATTCACCACCGGCTCGGGAGTGTACCACACCCCACGCGCTTTACGCAGTTTGGCATCGTACTCGGCCAAAAAGGTTTCGTAAAAATGAATAATAGGATCTTGCGTTTGTGTGCTTCGGCCAAAGTTATGCAGCAGCGCATCGAGGTTTACCGCCCTAAAAACCAGTGCCAGGTTATCAACCGTACGTTTTATCCGTTCGTCAATATCTGGTCCGGCAATATAGGTAAACAGTTTTCTCAGAAAAGGATTGGTTTTGGGTATCAGCTCGGCGGCCTCATAACGGCTAAAATCTTCGGGCGTTTGATCGTGGTAACGTGCGGCAAACATTCCGTAGGCCAGCGTTTGCGCATAAATATCGGCAAAACCTTTTGGTGTGAGGTCGTGTATCAGTATATTTTTAAACGATTCGTATTGGTCGTTAAGCGTTGAGTTTTCGTCGTTTTCGTTGTCGGCAGTAAGCGCACGCTCCACAATATTCTGCAGCAGGCGTGCTTTGGCAGCCATCATACCGGCAAGTTTTTTCCCCGAACGTATGGTTTGCCCCACGTAGGTACAAAAATCGCGCACCAGGTTTTCGAAACTGGTAAAGTTTTCGGGCAGGGGACGAATGCTGTTTCCGTCAATTTCGCCAATGCGCATTTCGTGTACCAGTTCGCCCTCTTTAAAAAACTGAAACCAGAGGTAATCGGTAATTATCAGGTTATCGAGTGCGTTTTTGTAGCGGGTAAACTGTTCTTTGTATTGTTTGCCGTTCAGGTCTTTGCCAATGTCTTTGGCTTCGATGTAGCCAACAGGTATTTTCCCTTTTGTAATAACATAATCGGGGTTTCCGCAATCGGTAACTTTCGATGGTTCGTTGGTAATTTCCACTTCGGTAACCAAGGTGCGGATAAGGTTTTCCAAATCGCCACGATAGCTGTGTTCGCTTGATATGCCCGATTGAAAACGGTTGTTCAGTACGGCTAAATATTCGGAGATGGTCATAGTAATAGGTTCTGTTTTTTTTACGAAGCCCCAATGTAGTAAAAAAAAGTAATTTTTTTATTGTTAACGTTATGTGCGGGGGCTAAAGCCCGGCGTTGTAAGGAAGCTTACTAACCCCGGCATTAATGCCGGGGATAAGCATAGCACGCTCTGAACGCGGCTTTAGCCCGTAAGGCTTATTGCAGGCGGGTTTCCGAAAACCCAATGTTACAAAAAACACCTAACTACTTGATTACAAGATCTCGCGGGAGCGCTATTTGTAACTTTCGTAGCCCTACGAAAGCTTCCCTGAGTACTATTTGGTGCTTTCGCAGGCGTACGCTGCCATCAAATAGTTCTATTTACTGCTTTCGTACGGCTACGAAAGCTCCGCCGTGTTCTCAAAACTACTTTCGTAGGGCTACAACGGTACTTTTGAACCTTATTTGGTGCTTTTGTAGGGCTACGAAAGCTTCCCTGAGTACTAATTAGTGCTTTCGCAGGTGTACGCTTCCACCAAATAGTTCTATTTACTGCTTTCGTACGGCTACGAAAGCTTCACCGTGTTCTCAAAACTACCTTCGTAGTGCTACAACGGTACTTTTGTTGATAATTTAGTGCTTTTGTAGCTTTGCAAAACGACTTTAAGCATTTCCGTGGGCCTTTCGCAGGAGAGTGTTCAACTAACTGTGTCATATAAACAAAAATGTATGATTTAAAATTTATATGATATGGAAAAGTCAAAATTCGATTACGAAAAATTCAAGCAAGAGGCCATTGAAGGCTTAAAGTCAGGCAAAGGGATGAGCGGCCCAGATAACGTTCTCTTACCTCTATTTAAAGATTTCCTGGAAGGCGCCTTAGATGGAGAGCTGTCAGATCATTTAAATGAAT
>Ga0207829_100144_pt1 | contig 91656 bp, 70 predicted proteins | sample TtaePargueraPR_4_FD_187738 | JGI IMG/M metagenome (GOLD analysis project Ga0207829, IMG submission 187738) | Aerobic enrichment media microbial communities from Bioluminiscent Bay, La Parguera, Puerto Rico - Tt and P1 (SPAdes) | ecosystem: Environmental > Aquatic > Marine > Unclassified ... | reverse complement strand
CCCATTGTCCAATATTCCCCACTGCTGCCTCCCGTAGGAGTCTGGGCCGTGTCTCAGTCCCAGTGTGGCTGATCATCCTCTCAGACCAGCTATGGATCGTCGCCTTGGTGGGCCTTTACCCCACCAACTAGCTAATCCAACGCGGGCCCATCCAAAGGCGATAAATCTTTGGTCCGAAGACATTATCCGGTATTAGCTCAAATTTCTCTGAGTTATTCCGAACCTAAGGGCAGGTTCCCACGCGTTACGCACCCGTGCGCCACTATCCCCGAAGGGATCGTTCGACTTGCATGTGTTAGGCATGCCGCCAGCGTTCGTTCTGAGCCAGGATCAAACTCTCAAGTTTGTGTCACTCACCTATCCGGCACCCCGGATCAAGTCCGGGGCCATCCAGACAAGCAAGAGCTTCAAGGAGCCGATACCTGCACTGTCAAACGTAATGGATACGAATGGACATGCATCATCGCAGGCCGAACGTGGAGCTCGGCAAGGATGTGGCAATCGGCTTAGGTTAAACCGGTGATCGGAGCCTTGAGAACCCCGGACCGGGCGCCGTCGCCCACATGTCCCTTCATCAAAAACCAACAATGTCAAAGAGCCATCCAACAGAAGAGGCGGACAACGATGGCTCCCCGATTTTCACCGGGGGACCGGTTGTCCGTCAATGTTGGCGACCGTTGCGATCAGAGCCAGTCGAAACCGGCAGCGCCGCGTCGGTGAGGGGCCATATATGGGTGGCACTGAGTCGGGTCAACGCCTTTTTGCAATTTTATTTCGCGGACTGCAAAAAACCGCGGAAAGCCGGGGCTTTCATGGCCTCTCGAAGCCCCGATATGGGGTGAAACCGGCGCAAATCAAGCGCTCCGGTTAACCTTCGTCCCCCGCGCGGGACCGCAGGGTCGGAGATTCTTCACCTTTGGCGGTTAACGCTTCGCCTCGTGACCGAGATGAATCACCCGAGCGTCGACCAGACGGGAGACGCCGCCTTCGCGCGCCGCGTGCGCAGCGCGGTCGCGTGGCGCTGGGGCACGCAGGTGCTCGCGCAGCTGATTACCTGGACCTCGACGATTCTCGTCGTCCGGCTGCTCGAACCGACCGATTACGGGCTGTTCGCGATGAGCCAGGTGGTGGTGACCGCGCTCGCCTTCCTCAACGGCCAGAGCTTCGCCACCTCGCTGGTCCAGACGCACCACATCGACGAGCGGCGAATCGGACAGGTGTTCGGCCTGATGCTGCTGCTCAACGGCGCGCTGGCGGTCACGCAGTTCCTGTTCGCACCCTATGCCGCGGCCTATTTCCGCGAGCCGCTGGTCGCCGACATGCTGCGCATCCAGGCGGCGATCTTCCTCACCATCCCCTTCGCCGCGATACCGCAGGAATTGCTGTCGCGGCGAATCGAGTTCCGCAGCCAGGGACTGGTCAATCTCGGCTGCGCGGTGGTCGGCGCCACCACCGCGCTGGTGCTCGCCTGGTTCGATTACGGCGTGTGGGCGCTGGTCTATGCGCCGATCGCGATGTTCGCGACACGCGCGATCGGGCTGACGGTCGCCGCGCGGCTACTGGTGAAGCCGGTGTTCGATTTCCGCGGCGCGGGCGACCTGCTGACCTTCGGCGGGGCGCTGACCGCCTGCCAGCTGCTGTGGATCGTCCAGAGCCAGAGCGACGTGGTGATCGCCGGACGTGTGTTCGAAACGCACGATCTAGGCCTCTATACCGAGGCGCTGTTCCTGACGCTGATCGTCACCGGGCGCTTCCTGCCGCCGATCAACGAGGTCGCCTTCGCCGCCTATTCGGAGCTGCACAAGGCGGGCAAGCCGCTCGCGCCCTATTTCCTGCGCACGCTGCGCACCGTGCTGCTCGTCACCGCGCCCATATATATCGGCCTCGCGCTGACCGCCGAGCCGGCGATCCTGCTGCTGTTCGGCGAGAAATGGGCCGAAATGGCGCCGATCGTCGCCGGGCTGGCGCTGGCCATGCCGCTGTTCGCGCTGCAGATAGTGTGCTCGCCCGCTACCAATGCGATGGGCCAGCCGCGCATCTACCTTGCCAGCAATGGCATCGGCGCGGTGATTTTCCCGCTGCTGTTCCTCGCCGGGATCGCCGCCGGACCGATGGGGCTGGTGCAGGCATGGTGGATCGGTGCGCCGCTGCTGCTGCTCGCGACGCTGGCACTGACTCTGCCCAAGGTGCATCTGCCCGCCACCCGGCTGGCGGGCGAATTGCTGCCGATCGTGCTCGCCTGCGGCGCAATGGCGGCGGCAGTCTGGGCCGTCGGCCATGCCGTCGCATCATGGAGCCCGTTCGCGCAGTTGCTGGCGCTCGTACCGGCCGGGATCTTCTCCTATCTCGGCGCGCTGTGGATCGGCCGGCGCGACTACCTGCTCGACAGCTGGGCCATGCTGCGCCACCGAGAACTGGCGCCCGACGCGGGCTGATACTCGACCAACGACTTTGGCGATACGCCGCCCGCGTGGTAACCTTCCGGTCACAGGCCGCATGGAATTGCGCCGCACGGGAGAGAACCGATGCCCTGGAGCCTCGTAGCAGCCGCCGCGATCGCGACCACGCCGGTGCCCGACGCCGAAGTGTCGCAGGCACCCGAACCGCTCGCGCCGGGCGAAAATGCCGAACTCGTCGAAGGCGAAGCCGATTACCACAACCGGATGACGGTACCCGTCCATATCGAGGGCGAAGGTCCGTTCGATTTCATGATCGACACCGGGGCCGAGGCGACCGTGGTCACGCGCACCCTCAAGGAGCAGCTCGGGCTGAAACCGGCCGGAAACGCGGTCGTCGTGGGGATGGCCAGCCGGGTGCCGGTCGAACTGGTTTCGGTCGACGGGCTCGAATTCGCAGCGCGGGTGATCGACGGGATCGAAGCCCCGATGCTCGAGAAACGCCATGTCGGAGCGGACGGGATTCTCGGGCTCGATTCGTTGCAGGACCTGCGCGTGCTGATCGATTTTCGCGAAGACACGATTGCAGTCGACGACGCCAAGGCGCTGGGCGGCAATCGCGGCTACGAGATCATCGTGCGCGCGCGGCGCAAGCTCGGCCGGCTGATCATCACCGAAGCGACGCTCAACAACGTCCGCACCGCGGTGATCATCGATACCGGCGCGCAGACCAGCATCGGCAATCTGGCGCTGCAGAGGAAGATGCGCGCGAAGAACCGCGAGACGATCCGCAGCACCGACGTCAACGGGCACGATCTTGTCGGAGCGCTCGATTTCGCACGCACGCTGAAGATGGGCGGGATGCAGATCAACAATCTGCCGATCCTCTACGCCGACGGCCCGGCATTCGAGCAGTTGGGCCTCAGCAAGCGACCTGCAATGATCCTCGGCATGCGCGACCTGCGCATCTTTGACCGCGTTGCGATCGACTTCAACAGCCGCCAGATCCTGTTCGACGTGCCTTCCGGGGCGGGGTTCAAGTCGAACATGACGTTCGGGAATTATCCGTCGCGGCTGTGACCGCCGGCTGGCTCGCTCTCCAGGAGTGTTTGTTTTCCGGCGGTGACGGGACCTGTCGCTAGATCGCAATCATCTGACCGCCGGGGCTGTTCCATCCCACGCCCCCACCCGGCCACCCATAGGCTACTATCGTCAGGGTGGCCGCCGTCCGGGGGAAGCATTCCCCCGGAATCCTTCCTGATCCCGAACGCGGGGCGTGGGATGGAACAGCAAGGGACGGACGGAGGTCCGGCCCGCACGCAACAAACAACTCCAAGTAGGGCACCGGCCCGGTGCCGCAAATGTTTCAGCTTTGCCGAAACGACTTCAGCCCCCACATGGGCGCCGATGCCGCCCGATACCGCCTCCGAAACGCCTGCCGAGCACGACAGCTGGGCGACGCTCGGGCGGTTCCTGCCCTATCTTTGGCCGAAGGACGATCGCGCGCTGCGCCACCGCATCCTCGGCGCCTTCGCGTTCGTGCTGCTGGCCAAGGCGACCATGCTCGCGCTGCCCTTCGCCTACAAGAACGCGGTCGATGCGATGGCGACGCCCGCCAACGAGGCGGCGATGGTCGCGCTGGCGCTGGTGCTCGCCTACGGGCTGGGCCGGTTTGCCGGGGTGGCGTTCGACAATCTGCGCAACATCACTTTCGAGCGGGTCGGGCAGGATGCGACGCGCAAGCTGGCGGAGGACGTGTTCCACCGCCTCCACCGGCTCAGCCTGCGCTTCCACCTGACGCGGCGCACCGGCGAGGTCACCAAAACGATCGAACGCGGCACCAAGAGCATCGATTCGATGCTCTATTTCCTGCTGTTCAACATCGCCCCGACCGCGATCGAGCTGGTGGCGGTGGGAGTCATTTTCTACATCAATTTCGGCTGGGAATTGGTCGCCGCGACCGCCTTCACCGTGGTGACCTATATCCTCGTCACCCGCTGGATCACCGAATGGCGCACCAGGCTGCGGCGTGAGATGAACGAGCTCGACGGGCGCGCGCTCGACCGCGCGGTCGATTCGCTGCTCAATTACGAGACGGTGAAATATTTCGGCGCCGAGTCGCGCGAGGAAGCGCGCTATGCGGGCGCCGCGCGCGCCTATGCCAGGGCGGCGATCAAGTCCGAAAACTCGCTCGGCCTGCTCAATATCGTCCAGGCGCTGATCACCAACGCGCTGATGGCCGGCGCGATGGCCTATACCGTGTGGGGGTGGAGCCGCGGCCAGCTGACCGTGGGCGACCTGGTGTTCGTGAACACCTATCTGATGCAGCTGTTCCGCCCGCTCGACATGCTCGGCTGGGTCTATCGCACGATCCGCCAGGGGCTGGTCGACATGGGACAGATGTTCCGGCTGATGGACACCGCGATCGAGGTGCAGGATGCGCCCGGCGCACCAGCTCTGGCGATCGACAGGCCGACCGTCGCATTCGAGAACGTGGTGTTCGGCTACGAACCCGATCGCACCATCCTCCACGGATTGAGCTTCGAGGTGCCCGCCGGATCGCGCACAGCCATCGTCGGCCCGTCGGGGGCAGGCAAGAGCACGATCGCGCGGCTGCTTTTCCGCTTCTACGATCCGTGGTCCGGCCGCGTGACGATCGACGGACAGGACATTTCGCAGGTGATGCAGGAATCCCTCCGCGCCGCGATCGGCATCGTCCCGCAGGACAGCGTGCTGTTCAACGACACGATCGGCTACAACATCGCCTACGGCCGAGCCGGTGCCGGTCCGGAAGACGTCGAATGCGCCGCGCGCGATGCGGCGATCCTGCCCTTCATCCGCGCGCTGCCGCAGGGCTTCGACACCGAGGTCGGCGAGCGCGGGCTCAAGCTGTCGGGCGGCGAAAAGCAGCGCGTCGCGATCGCCCGCACGCTGGTGAAGGACCCGCCGGTCATGCTGTTCGACGAGGCGACCAGCGCGCTCGATACGCGCACCGAGCAGGACATCCTCGCCACGCTCAACCGGGTGAGCGAGCATCGTACCACCTTGTCGATCGCGCACCGTCTGTCGACTATCGCCGATGCCGACGAGATCCTGGTGCTGGCCGACGGGCGGCTCGAGGAACGCGGCAGCCACGCTGCGCTGTTGCGGCGCGACGGGCTCTACGCCGAGATGTGGGCGCGGCAATTGGCGGAACGCGAGCGGCCGGGCGAAGCGGCGGAGTAACGCGATCCTCCCCATCGACTTGCGATGGGGAGGATTTCAGCCCTCCGTCGCTTTCCGCAGATCTTCCCGCGACAGGTCCAGTTCTTCCGCCGAAACCACCTCGACATCGGCGCGGATCGCCTTGAGGTCGTCGAGGAATTCCGCCGCATTGCCGACGATCACCAGCGTCGCCTTGTCCGCCGACACGTACCTGCCCGCCGCCGCCGAGGCCGCCGCGGGCGAGACCGCGGCGAGCCGGTCGGCATAGCGCGCCGCCTCGGCCGGTGCGAGGCCCTGCTGCATCAGCCCGGCCACGACTGCGTTGAAGCCGCTCGAACTCTCGAGCGTGCGGGCATAGCCGCCCGACAGGTAGGTCCGACGCTTGTCGACCAAATCGCTTTCGAACGCCTCGCTGCCGAGCCGGTCAAATTCGTCGAGAAACACCTGCGCGACCTCGTCGGCGGTCGAATTCTGCGTTTGCGAGCTGGCGATCAGGTAGGCGTCGTCGGCGCGCTCGGGCAGGCCGCTATAGGCGCCGTAGCTGATCGAGCGCTTGGTCCGCACTTCCTCGAACAGCCGCCCGCTCGAGCCGCCCCCGAGAATCGCATTGGCGAGCTCGAGCGCGAAGAAATCGTCGCTCGCGCGCGAGGGGACGCGCATCCCGGCATAGACCGCCGCCTGCCCGGCATCGGGCATGTCGACCACCACCGTGCGCACCTTGCCGGCCTCGCCCGCCGGCTCGGCGATCGGTTCGGGCGCGGGCGCGGAAACGCTCCAGTCGCCGAACAGGCTCGCGGCGAGCGCCTGCGCCTGTTCGGGGGCGATCCCGCCGCTGACGATGATCTTGGTTTCGGCCGGGTGCCAGTATTGCTGCCGGTGCGCGAGCAGGTCCTCGCGCGATAGCGCCGCAAGGCTTTCGAGCGTGCCGCCCGGCTGCGAACCATAGGCGGCGTCGCCGTAGAAGACCGGCAACGCGACCATTCGCACGAGCGCGCCCGGGTCCTTCATGTTCGCGGTGAGGCCGTCGATGGCACGCTTGCGTTCGCGTTCGAATTCTTCCGCCGGGTAGTCGGCGCTGCGGATCATCGCCGCCAGCACCCGGCCCGCTGCGGGCATGTTGGCGACCGGCGCGGTGAGGCTGAAGAAGGTGCCGTCGGTGCCCGCGGTCGCGCCGACGCTCGCGCCGAGGCTTTCGAGCTTCTTGGCGATATCCTGCGCGCTCATCCCCTCGACGCCCTTGTCGGCGAGCGCGGCGGCCATGTTGGCGAGACCGGCCTTGGCGCGCGGATCGCTCTTCGCGCCGCCGGGGACCAGCACGGTCATGGTCGCGATCGGCACGTCGCCGGTTTGCGCCGCGACCACTTCGATCCCGTTGCCGAGCGTGCGCTCGACGATTGCGGGCGGCGTGACGCTGGGCCGCTCGCCCGGCGCGGGCGGCGCCATGCGCTCGTCCTCGGGCAGCACTGCGAGCGGCTCGCCGGTGGCGGGCGGTAGCGAGGCGTATGCGGGCATCGGCACCGGGTTGGCATAGGATGAGGGATCGTCCTCGCCCCTGGTGTAGCGCAGGTCGACCCGCGCATCGCTGGCGAGCCATGTCTGCGCCACGCGCTGCACATCCTCGGCAGTCACCGCCGAAACCGCCGCCAGCCGCTTGTCCGCCGCGCGCGGATCGCCGGTGGAGACGAGCGATTCGCCGAGTTCGAACGCCCGCCCGCGCGCAGTTTCGCGGCGGCGCAGCGAATCGGAGAAGATTTCGCTTTTGGCCTCGGCCAGCTCGGCCGCGGTCACCGGCTCGGTGCGGATGCGCTCGAGTTCGGCCTTGAGCAGCGCGTCGACCTCTTCGGCGTCGGCCTGCGGATTGGTGATCGCGAAGCTGGCGACATAGCCGCCCTCCTCGCTCTCCGAATAGAACAGCGCGCTGTCGACCGCCTTGCCGCTGCGCACCAGCGCATCGTGCAACCGGCTGTTCTGCCCGCGCGCCATGATCGCCGCCATGACGTCGAGCGCCGGGGCGTCGGGATGCGTGCTGCCCGGCGCCTTCCACAGGCTGCCCGCCACCGGCAACGGCACATTGGGCGCCGACGACAGGACCACGCGCGGTTGAGTGCGCTGCGGCTCTTCCGCGTCGATATCGAGCGAGACCGGATTGGCCCGGCGCGGAATGTCGGCGAAATATTCGTCGACCATCGCCCGCAGATCGTCGATCTCGAAATTGCCCGCCACGATCAGCGTCGCGGTATCCGGCCCGTAATAGGCCTGATGAAACGCGCGGGCGTCGTCGAGCACCGCCGAATCGAGATCCTCGATCGAGCCGATCCCCGGGCGCCGCTGCGGCAGCACGTCGAAGGCGTTTTCGGGAATGACGAAGCGCTGGAGGCGGCCATAGGGCGGCGCGAGGACACGCTGGCGCAGCTCCTCCTTCACCACGTCGCGTTCCTTGTCGAACACCTCCTGGTCGACCACCGGCTTGAACATGCGCTCGCGGTGGGTCCACAGCATGGTCTCGAGATATTCGGCCGGGACGGTCTCGTAGTAATTGGTCCGGTCCCACCCGGTCGAAGCGTTGCGGGTGCCGCCGACATCGGCGGTCAGCCCGTAGATCATGTTGTAGAACATGTTCTCGGTCTTGCGGCTGAGGATGTGCTCGAACAGGTGCGCGAAGCCGCTGCGGCCTTCGGGATCGTGCTTCGAGCCGACTTCGTACCACAGCGAAGTGGTGACCTGCGCGGTGCTGCCGTCGGGAATGGCGATGACGCGCAACCCGTTGTCGAGCGTCCACTGGGTGAACTCGATCTCCGGCGCGGTGAAGCCGGTACCGTCTGCGGCGTCCTGCGCCATGAGCGGTTGCGAAAAGGCGAGCGCCAGCGCGGCAGTGCCGGCGGCGAGAATTGTGCGGATCATGCTGCGACCTCCCCCTTGGAATTATTCGGAGGCACTAAACCTGTGTCGGCGAATGGATGCAACCCGTCGGTTCGACGAACGGTCGATCAGCCTCCTCGAATTGCGATTCGATATCCTCCCCGTTTTCCCGAATGGGACAAATGGGGAGGTGGCAGACGCCGTCAGGCGGCTGACGGAGGGGCTCTGGCGGGACCTCGCCCCTCCACCACGACGCTTCGCGTCGCGGTCCCCCTCCCCATTTTTGCCATTCGGCAAAAGCGGGGAGGATCAAGGCTACAAGATATACTTCGACAGATCGCTGTCGCCGGCGAGGTCGGTCAGCCTGTCGCGCACATAGGCGGCGTCGATCGTGATCGTCTCGCCGACATGCTCCTCGGCCTCGAAGCTGATCTCCTCGACCAGCTTCTCCATCACCGTCTGCAACCGGCGCGCGCCGATATTCTCGACGCTCTCGTTGACCTGTGCCGCGATTCTGGCAACCTCGGCGATCGCCTCCTCGCCGAAATCGAGCGCGACCTGCTCGGTCCCGAGCAGCGCCTTGTATTGCGCGGGCAGGTTGGCGCGCGTTTCCTTGAGGATGCGGACGAAGTCTTCCTCGGTCAGCGCGCGCAGTTCGACCCGGATCGGCAACCGGCCCTGCAATTCGGGCAGCATGTCGGAGGGCTTGGCGACGTGGAACGCGCCCGAGGCGATGAACAGCACGTGGTCGGTCTTCATCGGGCCGTATTTGGTGGAAACCGTGGTGCCTTCGATCAGCGGCAGCAGGTCGCGCTGCACGCCTTCGCGGCTGACGCTCCCCCCGCGCACGTCGGACACCGCGATCTTGTCGATCTCGTCGAGGAACACGATGCCGTTGGTCTCGGCGTTTTCGAGCGCGACGCGCGCGACGTCGTCCTGGTCCATGCGCTTTTCGGCTTCCTCGTCGACCAGCCGGTCCCACGCATCGGGCACTTTCAGCTTGCGCCGCTTCATCGGCGACTTGCCCATCGCCTTGCCGAACATGTCAGACAGGTCGATCATGCCGACATTGCCCTGCATTCCGGGGATATCCATCGGCATCGAGGGGTTTTCCCTGACCTCGATCTCGACCTCGGTGTCGTTCATCGCGTTCTGGACGATCCGCTCGCGGAACGCCTCGCGCGTCGCCTCGCTCGCGTTCTCGCCGACCAGCGCGTTGAGCAGCCGGTCCATCGCCGCCTCGCTCGCAGCTTCGCGCACCGCCTCGCGGCGGCGGTCCTTCTCGAGCCGGATCGCTTCCTCGACCAGGTCGCGCGCGATCTGTTCGACATCGCGGCCGACATAGCCGACTTCGGTGAACTTGGTCGCCTCGACCTTGACGAACGGGGCTTCCGCCAGCTTCGCCAGCCGGCGGCTGATCTCGGTCTTGCCGCAGCCGGTCGGGCCGATCATCAGGATGTTCTTGGGCGTGACCTCGTCGCGCAAATCCGCACCGAGCCGCTGGCGCCGCCAGCGATTGCGCAGCGCCACCGCGACCGCGCGCTTGGCATCCTTCTGTCCGATGATGTGCTCGTCGAGCGCGGCGACGATCGCCTTGGGCGTGAGTGATTCCGTCATGGGCCCTTGAATGGGGATTGGACCTGCTTTCAACAAGGTGGGAATGGGGGGAGTCTACGTTGCGTGCGGATCGGACCTCCGTCCGATCCTTGCGGCACCAGCCCACGCCCCCACCCGGCCACCCATAGGATACTATGGTCGGGGTGGCCGGGTGGGGGCGTGGGCTGGTGCCGCTCCGGCGGTCCGATGCTTGCCAACCAGCGACAGGTCTCGGCACCGCCGGAAAGCAACGCTAACGCACCGCCGGGCACGTCCAACGCTCCGCCAGCCGCCGATGCCGCTCGACGATCCGCGCGGTCAGCGCCGGATCGGGCGTGGTGTCCCATTCGCCGATATCGAAGCTACCGCCGAGCAGGATGCCATCGGGCCGCGGGAACATGTACCCGCCGCCGCCGTGATAGGCGTAACGGATTTCGGGCTGCGGCATCAGCACCGCGAGCTGGCCGCGTGCGGGTACCAGTTCCTCGTCCCCGACCAGCTCGCGCGCGCCGATGCCGGTGCAATTGAAGACAAGCGTTTCGGGCAAGGCGGCGACATCCGCCAGCGTGGCGAAATCGCGGATCGCGACGCTGCCGCCGGCCAGCCGGACATCGCGCATCGTCGCCCGCAGATAGCGGCCGACCTCGACATACATCGTGTGCCACAGGGCGATATTGTCGGCGGGAAACGGATGCTCCGCCGGATCGAGCAGCACCGCGTCGCGCGCGTAGATGCCGTAGGCCGACTTGTCGAAATTGCGCACCGCCTCGTAAGTCGGCAGCCAGCGGATGCCGTAGTCCTCGCCGACCATGATCTGGAAGCGCTGCCAGCTATAGGCCATCGCCGCTTCGTATTGCGCGCGCCATGCGGGTGTGACTTCGGCACCGCGATAGTGCCCGTGCGGCGCGATCTGCCCGCCGGCGATGTTGGAGGTCGTTTCCGGCGGCAGCGCCTTGGTGTAAATCGTGACGGGGAAACCCGCCTCCTGCACGAGCCGCGCGACCGACAGCCCCATCACCCCCGCCCCGATCACCGCGACCGGGCCGGTATGGCCCGGCAGTCCGAGATCGGTCGCCAGCTTCGCACTGCCCCAGCTCAGCGTGATGCCAGCGCCGCCATGGCCGTAATTGTGCACCAGCCGCTTGCCGTCGAGGCTGTCCGCGCGCACCACGAAACCGGCCCGGCGGTAGGGGCGCAGGCCGACGACTTCGCGAATGACATGGCCTGGATCGACCCTGAGCGGCGGCGGACAATTGCGCGGCGTGCCGGCCTCCACTGCCGGACGCGGCGCGACGGTGCAGCCAGCGAGCAGCGCGGCGGAAGTCGAACCGGCAAGAAAGGAACGGCGATCCATCGCCCCCGCCTAGCGCGAGCGGGCGCGGGGTATCAAACCGTTTCGACAGTCACGTTACCATTGGTGAAGACGCATACTTCGGCCGCGACTTCCATCGCGCGGCGGGCGATCTTTTCCGGATCGTCCTCGTAATCGGCCAGCGCCTTGGCCGCCGACAGTGCGTAATTGCCGCCGCTGCCGATCGCCGCGATACCGCCTTCCGGCTCGAGCACGTCGCCGTTCCCGGTCAGGACGAGCAGGTTGTCCTTGTCCGCCACGATCATCAGCGCTTCGAGATTGCGCAGGTACTTGTCGGTGCGCCAGTCCTTGGTCAGCTCGACCGAGGCGCGCAGCAATTGCCCGCTATATTGCTCGAGCTTCTTCTCGAGCCGTTCGAACAGGGTGAAGGCATCGGCGGTCGCTCCGGCAAAACCGGCCACCACCCTGCCATTTTCCGGGCCGCCCTCGCCGATACGGCGGACCTTCCTGGCGTTGGGCTTCATCACCGTATTGCCCATCGAGACCTGCCCGTCGCCGGCGATGACGGTCTTGTCGCCCCGGCGGACGCCGATGATGGTGGTGCCGTGCCATTGCACGGTGCCGTGCGCTTCGCTGCCTGTGGTCATGCCGCGCGATATGGGGAGCGCGATCCGGGCGTCAAGCTAGCCGCCCGGCCCGCCACCGCCCGGCCCCGCGCCGGGCGCGCCGACCTGGCCGATATTGCCGAACAGGTCCTCGAAGAAGCTGCGCTCGCGGCCGAGCGTGGGCGTCTCGTCGCCCTCGGGCCGGAGATAGACCACCTGCTCGAGACCGCTGCGTTCGGCCGACAGCACATTGCCCGCCGCATCGAATTTCACCGCCAGCACCGAATGATCCTGGATCCGCGGACGGACGAACGGCTTGCGGCCGGTCACGCTCGACACGTAATACCAGGTCGGATCGCCGAACTGGCTGACGAAGCTGGGACGGCCCAGCGTGGCGGTGACCGATTGGCGGTTGTCGATGCCCGGCTGGACGCCGCTCATCAGCGTCTGATCTTGGATATAGCCGCGGGTTTCGCGGATCGAGGTGCAACCGCTCGCCGCCAGCGCCGCGACCAGCATCGCCGCCGCCCCCAAAACCTTGCCTGCCTGCATCGACGTCATGTCCTTCGTGTCTCCTGTCGCGGCCAGCCTTACGGCGGAGCGCTCCGGCTTGCAACGGGGGCTTGCAACGCGGCTGGCTGGACCGGGCGGCTGCGGATGGGGATTGCGGCTTGAATTGCCGATGAACGTATGCATCCCTAGATGGGCGGCGATGGCATTCTTAAAATCCCTGTTCCGCCGCGAACCCGATCCCAAGGACGCGTTGCGCCCGCTGTGGCACCGCGTGGTCGAGCTGTCGCGCGATCCGTCATGGTACGCCGAGGACGGCATCGCCGATACCGTGCAGGGCCGCTTCGATGCGATCACGCTGGTGCTCGCCATGGTGCTGCTGCGGATGGAGCGCGACGAGGAGCTCAAGGCGCCGAGCGTCCACCTGACCGAGCTGTTCGTCGACGATATGGACGGGCAGCTGCGCGAGAGCGGCATGGGCGACCCGACGCTGGGCAAGCAGATGGGCAGGCTGGTCTCGGTGCTCGGCGGCCGGCTCGGCGCGCTGCGCGAGGCGGGACGCGACGAAGCCGCGCTGGCGGCGGTGGTCGAACGCAACGCGGCGGTCGAGGGCGGCGGTTCGGCGGCCGCGCGCAGGCTCGCGGCGTTTGCCGGGGCGCTCGATGAACGGACGCCGGAAGCCATCCTTGCGGCGGAGATCGCGCTGTGAGCGAAAGCGAATTCAGCCGCATGGTCAGGCGCAAACCGCTCCCCGGCGCGCCGGTCGAGATCGAGGCAAGCGAAGCCGAGCGCGCGGCGCTGGCGAAACGCTTCGGGATCGGCGCGATCGAGCGGCTCCGGGCGGTGCTCGACCTGTCGGAGAAGGGCACGGCGGTGCTCGCCGAAGGAACGCTGAGCGCGGATATCGTCCAGGCCTGCGCCGTCTCGGGCGAGGACTTCGCGCATACGATCGAGGAGGAGCTGGCCTTGCGCTTCGTCCCCGCCGAGCGGCCGGCCGACGAACCGGATATCGAGATCGAACTCGACACCGGCGACCTCGACGAGATCGAATACGAGGGCGAGAATTTCGATCTCGGCGAAGCGGTCGCGCAGAGCCTCGGCCTCGCGATCGATCCCTATGCCGAGGGCCCCGATGCCGACGCTGCGCGCGAGGATGCCGGGATCGCAAGCGACGATGCCCCGAGCGGGCCGCTGGCGGAGGCGTTGAGGGGTTTGAAACACTGATCCTCCGGGACGGGGAGGGCCCCTCCCCCTGCAGGGGAGGATCAGAACGGAATGTCGTCGTCGAGATCGTCGTATTTCGAGCCGGACGAGCCGCCCGAGCCGCCGCCCGACGAGCCACCACCGTAATTGTCGTTGCCCGAGGACGCACCGCCTCCGCCGCCCTGGTTCCAGTTGCCGCCGCCCCCGCCGCCGCGCTGGCCGCCGCCGCCCGGGGCGCCGTCGAGCATGGTCAGCGTGCCGTTGAAACCGCGCAGCACGATCTCGGTCGAATAGCGGTCGTTACCCTGCTGGTCCTGCCATTTGCGCGTCTGCAGCTGGCCCTCGATGAACACCTTGGAACCCTTGCGCAGATAGTTCTCGCACACATTGATCAGCCCGTCGGAGAAGATCGCGACGGTGTGCCATTCGGTGCGTTCCTGCTGCTGGCCGTCGCGGTCCTTCCACCGCTCGCTGGTCGCGACGCGCAGATTGCACACCCGCCCGCCATTCTGGAAGCTGCGCACTTCGGGATCCTGGCCGAGATTGCCGATCAGCATGACTTTGTTGAGAGACCCGGCCATCGAAAATTCCTTCGCTACAATCCTAGCGCAACAGCGCTCCAATAGGTGATTCCCGCGAAGATGTAGGCCAATCCGAACAGGTAGGCCAACATGAAGATCGGCCATTTCCACCCGTTTGTTTCGCGCCGCGCGACCGCGATGGTGGAGAGGCATTGCGGCGCGAACACGAACCAGGCGAGGAAGGCGAGCGCGGTCGGCAGGCTCCACAGCCCGGCGATGCGGTCGGTGACGCCCTGCGCCGCGAGATCCTCATCCTCGGCGTCGACCGCATAGGTCGTGGCGAGCGCGGAGACCGCCACTTCGCGCGCGGCGAGCGCAGGAATCAGCGCGAGGCTCATCTCGCGATTGAAGCCGACCGGCTCGAGCGCAGGGTGGAGCACGTCGGCAACCGTACCCGCATAGGAAGCGTCGAGCTGGCTCTCGCCCGGCTCGGCCTGCGGGAAGCTGAGGAGCACCCACAGCGCGATGGTGGCGGCGAAGATGATCGTGCCCGCGCGGCGCAGGAACACCCAGGCGCGCTGCCACAGCCCGATCGCGAGATCGCGCAGCCGCGGGAGCTGGTAGCGCGGCAATTCCATGATGAAGCCCGACGCCGCACCCTTCGCCACCGTCCCGCGCAGCACCAGAGCGACGATCATCGCGCCAACGATGCCCGCGACATAGAGCGCGAACAGCACCAGCCCTTGCAGACCGACGCCGGGTCCGACGCTGGTCGCCGGAATGAAGGCGGCGATCACCACGGCATAGACCGGCAGCCGCGCCGAACAGGTCATCAGCGGCGCGATCAGGATCGTGGTCAGCCGGTCCTTGGGGTCGGAAATGCTGCGCGTCGCCATGATGCCGGGAATGGCGCAGGCGAAGCTCGACAGCAGCGGGATGAAGCTCTTCCCCGACAACCCGACCCCCGCCATCAGCCGGTCCATCAGGAACGCCGCACGCGCCATGTATCCGCTCGCCTCCATCACCAGGATGAAGAAGAACAGGATCACGATCTGCGGCAGGAACACCACCACCGAGCCAACCCCGGCGAGCACGCCCTCGGTCAGGAAATCGCGCACCAGCCCTTCGGGCAGCGTGTCGGTCACCGCCCCCGACAACAGCCCCACCCCGCCTTCCAGCGCATCGGCGAAGGGGGTGGCCCAGGCGAACACCGCCTGGAAGATCACGAACAGCAGGCCGAACAGGATCACCGGCCCGATCCACGGGTTGAGCAGCAGTCTGTCGACGCCGTTCTCGATCGTGTGACGGGCGGTGGTGGAAAGGATCGCGGCGCGCGCGATATGCTTCGCCGACAGCCGCCGTTCGGGCAGCGACAGGTGCCAGTTCTTGCGCACGTCTTCGGCGGCATGCGCTTCCGCCTCGGCGATCGCGGCGGTCAGTTCGGCGAGCCCCTTGCGGCGCACCGCGACCGTCGGGACCACCGGCACGCCGAGCGCCTCGGACAGAGCGGCGGGATCGAGCGTCAGCCCGTCGCGCTCGGCGAGATCGACCATGTTGAGCGCGACCACGGTCGGGCGGCCCAGTTCGAGCACTTCCTGCGCGAACACGAGGTGCTGCTCGAGATTGGACGCATCCATCACCAGCACCAGCACGTCGGGCGTCGCCTCGCCTTCGAAGCTCCCCTTGACCACGTCGCGCGTCACCGCCTCGTCGGGGCTCGCGGCGTCGAAGGAATAGCTCCCCGGCAGGTCGAGCAGTTCGACCGCCTCACCGTCAGGCAACACCAGCCGCCCGGCCTTCCGTTCGACGGTGACGCCGGGATAGTTGGCGATCTTCTGGCGCGCGCCGGTGAGCGTGTTGAACAGCGCGCTCTTGCCCGAATTGGGATTGCCGACCAGCGCGGCGGTGCGCGTGCGGGGCGGATCGTCGCGGCTCATGCGGGTTCGACCTCGATCGCGGCGGCATGCGCGCGGCGCAACGCAATGGTCATCCGCCCGATCCTGATCGCCAGCGGATCGCGCGTGCCGAAGACACCTCGGTGAAGCACTTTGATTTCGGCGCCCTCGTCGACGCCGAGCGCGCGCAGCCGCTTGGCTTCGTCGCCTGCCAGCGCCGGCCAGTCGACCGCGACGATGCGCGCCTGCGTAGCGTGTTCGAGCCCGTCCAGAGTCATGCCAGCGCCCTGCCGGAGCGCGGCATCAATTGCAACCGATTATCAATAGCGTTGTGATCCTCCCCGGTCCGGGGAGGATCACCTCGCAGGATACCGCAGCCGCCCCAGAAAGCGCGTCACGCTGAACGTCTCGCGCTCCGAATTCAGCCATTGCGCCTTGGCCTTCTCGAACTTCATCACGCCCTCGATCCGGCGGTCGAGGAAGGCGCGGGTTTCGGCCTTGTCCTCGCTGTCGTCCTCGACGAACACCGCCAGCGTCGCGGCGTAGAGCGAGGCGAGGATCGCGCGCTTGGTGTAGTGGTTGTAGTCGGTCGCGGTATCGCCCGCGAGCCGCCACATCGTATCCGCGCTGCTCCAGCCGAGCTTCAGCGCACGGGCCGCGTTCTGCGGCATCGCCATGATCGCCAGCGCGCGGCGCAGCGATTCCTCCAGCCCCGCCATCGCGTCGAGCCGGAACTGCACCAGGCTGCGGACGCGCTCGCGGATCTTCATTGCGGCGAGCGTCTCGGGCGGCAGTGCCGCGGCCATGGCGAGATCGACCGTTTCGATCCACGCCGCGATCATCTCCATCGCGCCGCCTTTGAACGCCAGCGCGGCGACATCCGGATCGGCGCCGCGCATGTCCGCGGCATTGCGCACCGCCTCGCCGGTCCAGCCGTCGAACATCGCCGCTTCGGCCACCGCCGGGGCGAGCGCGAGGCGCAGTTCGTCGAGCGTCAGGTCGGCGGTATCGCCCACGCCTAGAATTTCGGCCCGTAGGTCTGCTGGGTGTCGGCACCCGCGCGCTTGGCGTCGGCCTGTTCGAATTCGCGCATCAGCAGCCCGTTGCCGCCCGCCAGTTCCGCATAGTCGCGAGCCGAACGGCCCGAATTGTCGTTGCGGTCGGGGCTGGCGCCGTTCGAGAGCAGCAAGCGCACCAGCGCGGTGTCCTTGCGATGCACCGCCGAGATCAGCGGAGTCTCGCCGGCATTGTTGGCGACATCGACTCGCGCGCCGGCCTTGATCAGCGCCTCGACCCCGTCGATGAAGCCGAGATTGGCGGCCAGCACCAGCGGGGTGATGCCGTTCTTGTCGGCGATGTTGGGGTTGGCGCCGTGCTGCGTCAGGAAGCGGATCCACAGCGTATCGCGCCGCTGGGTGACGATGTGCAGCGCGGTCTCGCCCGAACTGATGTCGCGCGCATTGACCACCACGCTGCCCGGCTCGTTGAGCGCATTGGTGGCAGCGTCGCCGTCGCGATCCTTGACCGCCTTGAGGAATTCGTACCCGTCCGAATAGAATTGCGCAGCCACCGGCGCGGCCAGCGCCGCGGCAGCGAAAACGGAGAGCCATCCGGCCTTGCGGAACAGCGCGCGAACCATCGCGTCGATCCTTCCCTGATATCCAACCCTGTCGAGAGGCGAGACTCGCCCCTTGCGATGCACCGGTTAGCAGAGCATGAACCGCCGCGCCATGCCTGCCATGTTCCGTTTTCTCTCCGCCGCGCTGCTGTTGATCTGCGCCGCCTGTTCCTCCGGCCCGGACCGGCCGCCGCTCGATCAGGCGCCGCTCCACGGGGCCAGCATCGGCGGCGACTTCGCACTGACCGGCGCGGACGGCGAGACGGTGCGCTGGAGCGATTTCGCCGGGCAATGGCGGATCGTCTATTTCGGCTACGCCTATTGCCCCGACATCTGCCCGACCGACGTCCAGCGCATGACGCAGGGACTGGCGCAATTCGCGAGCGAGCGACCCGAGCTGGCAGAGCAGGTCCAGCCGATCTTCATCACCATCGACCCCGAGCGCGACACGCCCGAAGTCGTCGGCGAATTCGCCGCCGCCTTTTCGGGCCGGCTGATCGGCCTGACCGGCACCCCCGACCGGATCGCCGAGGCGGCGAAGGCGTTCGGCGTCTACTACGAGAAGGGCGAGGAAACCGGCGACGGGGCCTATCTCGTCGACCATTCGAACATCACCTACCTGTTCGATCCGCAAGGCGCGCCGATCGCCATGCTGCCGACCGACCGGGGCGCACAGGCGGTCGCCGCGGAGCTGGCGAAATGGGTGCGCTGAGGGACCGCTTCTGGGAATTGCCGCTCGCAGAGCTCTCGCGCGCGGAATGGGAGGCACTGTGCGACGGCTGCGGGCAGTGCTGCCTGCACAAGATCGAGGACGATGCCAGCGGCGCGATCGAGCACACCAATGTCGCATGCAAGCTGCTCGACACCGGCACCGCGCGCTGCCGCGACTACAGGAACCGCAAGGCCTTCGTGCCCGACTGCCTGCGGCTGACGCTGAAGATCGTCGACGACGTGCCGTGGCTGCCCGAAACCTGCGCCTATCGCCGCCGCGCCAGGGGGCGGCCGCTGCCGCGCTGGCACCACCTCCTGACCGGCGATTCCGAAGGCGTGAAGCGCGCCGGCGTGTCGGTCGCGGGGCGCGTCGTCAGCGAGACCGAGGCGGGGCCGCTCGAACACCATATCGTCGAATGGGATTTCGACGAGGACGACGCTGCATGATCGAATGGCTGCAGCGTCCTGCGGGCGATCCGGTATTGGAGATCGGCGGACGGACATTGCCCGTCGCAATTCGCCGCCACCCGCGCGCGAAACGGATGACCTTGCGGCTTGCGCCCGACGGCGGCGAGATCCGCGTCACCATCCCGCGCTGGGGGCGCACGCAGGATGCCCTCGCCTTCGCACACAGCCGGAGCGAGTGGCTGGCGCAGCAACTCGCCGCGCTGCCCCCGCCGGTAGCAATCGTTCCGGGCGGCACGATTCGTTTCCGCGGCGGCGAGCTTGAGATCGACTGGCACGAGGACCACCCGCGCAGGCCGCTGCCGGTCGAGGGCGCGATCCGGCTGGGCGGGCCGGAAAGCCATCTCTCCACGCGGCTGCAGCGCTGGCTCGAAACGCGCGCGCTCGAACTGATGCAGGACGATCTCGCCCATTATTGCGAATGCGCGGGCATGGCCGCGCCGAGGCTCGCGCTGTCGCGGGCGAAGCGGCGCTGGGGGAGCTGTTCGACCACCGGCACGGTGCGGATCAACTGGCGATTGGTGCAGGCGCCCGATTTCGTCCGCCGCTCGGTGGTCGCGCACGAGGTCGCGCATCTGGTCCATTTCGATCACGGCCGCGAATTCCACGCCCTGCTCGCAAGCCTTTACGGCGAGCGGCTCGCCGAGGCCGACGCCTGGCTCAAGGAGCACGGGCGGAGTCTCTACGCCGCGTTCCCCTGACGCCCGCGGAACCGGTTTTCAACCTTTCGTTTACCGTGATCGGCGATAATCCGGCCATGTTCGGCAGGATCGGCCTTCCCATGCTGTGCGTCGCGCTCGCGGCGATGGCGCCGCATGCGCTGGCCCAGGGCAATGGCAATGGCAATGGCAACGGGAACGGCCCCGCCGCCTGCAACAAGCCCAACCCGCCGCCGAACAATCCGCATTGCCGGCAGATCGCTCTCAGCATCGAGAGCGATATCGATTTCGGGCGGCTGGTGCTGCTCGGGACCGGCATCGGCCAGGTGTGGCTCGACCTCGCAACCGGCGAGCGTTTCGTCACCGGCGGGCTCGACGATGCGGGCGGCATGCCCGTAACCGGCCGCGCGATCGTCACCGGTCGGCCGCTCGAGCCGATCCGGATCGAATTCCCCGATACCGTCACCATGACCGACCCGTCGGGCGGCGTCGCGACGCTGCGAGATTTCACCACCGACCTGCCGTCGCTGCCGATCCTCGATTCGACCGGCCAGCTCGAATTCCGCTTCTCCGGCACGCTCCACACCGACAGCAATTCGCCGCTCGGCGGCCGGCTGCGCGGGAGGGTGCCGATCACGGTGGATTACGACTGAGGTTTGGTTGTTTTCCGGCGGTGACGAGACCTGCCGCTGCTTGGCGGACATCGGGCCGCCGGGGCGGCACCGGCCCACTCCCCCACCCGGCCACCCTGACCATAGTATCCTATGGGTGGCCGGGTGGGGGAGTGGGCCGGTGCCGCAAGGATCGGACGGAGGTCCGATCCGCACGCAACAAAAACTCTACCCCGCCCCCATATTCCAACCCACTGGCGCTTCGGGCGCTCAGCGCCTATCTTGGAGCCATGAGTTTAATAAGCAGGCTCAATCCGGCCGAAGGCATCAGCGATTTCTGGGAGTACTTCAAGCGCCCCCAGCCCTATCGCCTGCCGATCCTCGCGCTGTCGGCGCTGATATCTCTCGGCATCCTGTCGCTGGTGATCTGGCAGAAGGACTATATCGCCCCCCCGCGCCCCGAGGTGACCTACATCACTACCTTCGAGGACGGGCGGACCGATGCGGAAATTCTCGCCGGCAATATCGAGAACCAGCGCCGCCAGGACGAATTGCGCGCCGCGGACGAAGCGCGGGCCGAACGCCGCCGCGAGATCTACCGCGATCTCGGCCGCGCGACCGGCATGGACGTCGACGCGATCGACGAGCGCGTGGCGCGCGAACGCGCCGCCGAGCAGGAAGCCTCCGAACGGCGCCGCCGCGAATTGACGCAGAACGTCGAGACCCCGGAAGAAGCGCTTGCCGACCAGTCCGAGTGACGCGGACATGCTTGCCGCGGCAGCGCGGCTGTCGCTGCGCGGCAGGCCGCTGAGCCGCCCCAACCCCGCCGTAGGTTGCACTATAGCCAGGGACGGAATCGTGGTCGGGCGCGGCTGGACGCAGGCCGGAGGGCGGCCGCACGCCGAAGCGGTGGCGCTCGAACAGGCGGGCGAGCGGGCAAGAGGCGCCACGCTCTACGCGACGCTCGAACCCTGCGCGCACGCGTCCGGACGCGGGCCGTCCTGCTCCTCGCTGATTACGCAGTCGGGGCTGGCGCGGGTGGTGGTCGGAACGCTCGATCCCGATCCGCGCACTTCGGGCGCGGGTGTCGCCGGGATCGCGGATGCGGGAATCGCGGTCGAGACGCTCGACTGCCCCGCCTCGCGCGACAGCCTGGCGGGATATCTCGCTCGTCAGCGGCTCGGGCGGCCGCATGTCACGCTCAAGCTGGCCATGTCGCTCGACGGCTGCATCGCCACGGCCGATGGCGAGAGCCGCTGGATCACCGGCGATGCGGCGCGCGCGCATGTCCATTCGCGCCGCGCTCTGGCCGATGCGATCCTGGTCGGCGGCGGCACCTGGCGTGCCGACGAACCGCAGCTCGACGTGCGCCTGGCGGGCCTCGAAGCGCGCAGCCCGCAGCGCGTCGTGCTGACCGGCGGCGAAGTGCCCGAGGGTGTCATCGCGATCCACGCGCCCGAAGACATCGCGGCGCTCGACGGCGTGCTTTATCTCTATGTCGAGGGCGGAGCGCAGACCGCGGCGAGCTTCCTCGCCGCCGATCTCGTCGACCGGCTCGAAATCTACCGCGCGCCGATCCTGCTCGGCGGCGGCACCCCCGCGCTGGGCGATATCGGCCTCGCCTCGCTTGCCGATGCCCACGGACGCTGGCTATTGGCCGAACGGCGCCAATTCGGCCGCGACGGTTTCGAGGCCTTCACCCGCATGCGAGAGGAACCCGCCTGAATGTTCACCGGCATCGTCACCGCCATCGGCACAGTGGACCGCGTCGAGCGCAAGGGCGACCTGCGCGTCCGGATCGCCTGCCCCTACGACCCGGCACAGATCGCGATCGGCGCCTCGATCGCCTGTTCGGGCGTGTGCCTGACCGTGGTCGAACGCGGCGGGAAGAAGGACCCGAATAGCGAAAATGGGGCGTGGTTCGCGGTCGACGTCTCGACCGGAACCGTCGAGCGCACCGTGCCCGGCCTGTGGGAGCAGGGTCGCAAGCTCAATCTCGAAACCGCGCTCAGGCTCGGCGACGAGCTCGGCGGGCACATCGTCACCGGCCATGTCGATTGCGTCGGCGAGGTCAAGCTGGCGCGCGACGAGGGTGGCTCGACCCGGCTCGCGATCCGCATGCCCGCCGAATTCGCGCCGTTCGTGGCGGAGAAGGGTTCGATCACCGTCGACGGCGTCTCGCTGACGGTCAACGACGTGCGCGACCGCCCCGACGGCACCTGCGACTTCGCGCTCAACATCATCCCGCATACCGGCGAGGTAACGACGCTCGGCGCGCTCGAGGAGGGCGACAAGGTCAATCTCGAGATCGACGTGCTGGCGCGATATCTGCAGCGGATGCGCAAGCTCGAGCGGGGGTAGAAGCCGCTCGAATGGTTTATTTGATTCAAAAGGGATAGTCTGCTCTGAGCTTAGCGGGTCGAGTCTCAGATGTTCAGATCACTTCTAACATTCATTGGCTACATTTTGGCTATCTCGTTCACGGGTATCCTCGTGCTTTTCCTGTCGTTGGCCTTTCTACCAGACAGTCGCGAGCCGGAGGGGATATCTCTGTTGCTGATGATCGTGAGCGTCATTTTGACCTATGGCAGCCCGGTAATTGTCGGATTCTGGTTTTGGCGGGAGCGGACGCTATCCAAAGCACGACTAAATCAAGAGAATCAGAACAAGGCTGTGCAAGTAGCCGAGCAGGAATCAGCGCGTCGTCGATTTTTTGAACGTGAGCGTTTGATCGATGCAATCGACCACCACCGAACTGCACTGGTCAGAAACTTGGATCGAGCATTTAAAAAAAACGACTATGGTGCCATCGTTGAAGATCGGCGACACGAGGCGTTGTACGAGTTTTTTGCGAGCATAGATTTAGATACGGACGCAATCGACTATCCAGAAGCAGTTGAGTTGGTTTCCGAGCAGCTCGCTTCCCATCAAACTCGTGACAGAGCGACCGGATTCGATACCACCACCATTCCCGTAGACGGCCATGCTTTTGAGCATTGGGTTGCGGATGCTCTCACCGGCTTTGGATGGGAAGCGGAGGTAACCTCTGCGGGAGGGGACCAAGGCATCGATGTCATCGCTACTAAGGCGGGTCGCAAATTATGCGTGCAATGCAAACTCTATAGCTCTGCCATCGGAAATAAGGCGGTTCAGGAAGCCCACGCCGGGAAGGCATACTATGGAGCGGACCGGGCAGCAGTCCTGTCCAACGCTCCCTTTACTTCGAGTGCTCAAGCGCTGGCTATTTCCACGGGAGTCTTACTGGTTTCACATCATGACATCCCGCAGCTTTTTGAAAAAGCTTTCGAAATCTAATCGCAAGCAAGGCTTGCTTCTTGGTTCTGCGTCCCGCTGTCGCGTAAACACTCCGTTGGCTTATTTTCCATTTTCCTACACGCCGAAAATCTGCCTTAACCTCGCGGATGAGCCGCACCGTACGCTATTTCTCCGACCACCGCCCGCCCCGCACCGGCCTGCGTATCCCGCCGTCCTTCGCCGTCCCCGCCCGCGCCCTCGCCCGCGACGACGGGTGGACGCCTGCGCTGTGTCGCGCACTCGAAGCGCGCCCCTCGGAAAGTCACATACCCGTGACACCGGCGAAACGGATGGTCACACATTTCGCCCCAAGCGAACCCCGGAGTCGCCTGCCGACCTCTCGCGCTGTCGCCATGCCAACGGCGCGTAGAGATAAATACGTTATTGTATTTCAATGGTTTATCTACAACCATCCGCGGTACGCACCGCGCCCGGTGCACCAGCGGCAGCAATATCGGGCACGCACACCGACCCGGTGCAACCCGCCCGCCGAGTGTCAACACCCCAGCGGTCCATGTGCGAACCCCTCGCGCGTGATCTCGTACACCACGTGCCGCGCCGGGCGGCCCCTGTACTCGCCTTCCTCGACCATGTCCTCGACCAGGGCGCCGCCGATCTTCTCGAGCGCCCTGCGTGAGCGCCAATTGGTGTCGCCGATGCGGAACAGCACGCGCGGCGCGCTTTCCAGCGCATGCGCCAGCATCAGGCGCTTCATTGCCGGGTTGAGCCCGGTGCCCCATTGCGCACGCTCGAGGAAGGTCCAGCCGATCTCGGTCTCGTCGGGCGCGATCGGGCAGGCGCGGAATTGCGAGCTGCCGACGATGCGATCCTCCTCGCGCAGCACCGCGACCAGCGCCCCGTCCTCGCGCAGCGCCTCGTCGAAGAAGCCGCGGAACACGTCTTCGCGCCAGCGGTCGTGGATCGGGTGCTGTTCCCACACCAGCGGATCGGAAGCGACCGCGAACAGCGCCTCCCAGTCATCCCCGCGCAGCGGCCTCAACAGCAGCCGCTCGCTCTCGAGCGTCGGCTGGCAGTCCATCGCCTAACCCGCCACGTCCGCCAAAGCCGCGATGAACCGGTCGGTATTGCCCGCGTGCAGCCCGGCGACGTTGATGCGCCCCGAACCGGCCATATAGATGCCGTGTTCCTCGCGCAGCCGGACGATCTGCTCCTTCGACAGCGGCAGCACCGCGAACAGCCCGTTCTGCTCGCCCAGCGCAGCCAGGTTCAGCCCCGGCGCCTCGTTGTCGGCCGCCGCCAGCCGCTCGCGCACGCGGCGCATCCGCTCGCGCATCTCCGCGACCTCGTCGAGCCACATCCGCGTGAGCTCGTCGTCGCGCAGCACCGTGCGCACCGCCGCGCCGCCGTGATCGGGCGGCATCGACCAGTTGGCGCGCGCCAGCGCGTTGGCGTTGGAGGCGATCGCCCCCAGCTGTCCCGGCTCGCTCGCCATCATGTAGAAGGCGCCGACGCGGTCGCGATAGAGCCCGAAATTCTTGTCGCAGCTATAGGCGACCAGCGCCTCGGACACCGCAGCGAGGACCTGCCGCGCGCCCGCAACGTCCTCTTCGAGCCCCTGCCCGAGCCCGTGATAGGCGATGTCGAGGATCGGCAGCACCCCGCTGTCTGCGAAAGCTTGCGCGATCTCGGCCCATTGTTCGGGCGTGTAGTCCACCCCGGTCGGGTTGTGACAGCAGCCGTGCAGCAGCACGGCATCGGCACCGCCTGCGTTGGCCCCGGCACCGCGGATCGCGCCGAGCACCGCATCGAGATTCGCCGTCCCGTCGGCATCTGCGTGCTCGAACGGTACCGTTTCGACCCCGACATCGTCGAGGATCTGCTTGTGGTTGGGCCAGCTCGGCATGCCCAGGTGCACGCGCGAAACGCCCGCCTTCTGCGCCAGCGACACCGCCAGCCGCACCGCGCCGGTGCCGCCCGGCGTCTGCATCCCCTCGATCCGGCCCCGCATCGTCGCATCCTCGCCGAACACCCAGGGCATCAGCGCTGCGACGAAGCCGGTATCGCCCTCGGGACCGAGATAGCTCTTCGAATCCTGTTCCTCGACCAGCCGCTGCTCCGCCTGCTTGATCGCGCGGAAAACCGGGGTCGCGCCCTCGTTGGTACGGTAGACACCGACGCCGAGATCGATCTTGTCCGCACGCTCGTCCTCGGCGTGCATCCTGATCAGCGCGAGCAGCGCGTCGGGGGGCTGGGCGTCAAGTCTCTCGAGCATGGCGCACCCATGGCCGGACACATGAGGGGCCGCAACCCGAAATCCGGTTGCGGCCCCGAAAGTCGCCCTATCGGTGCGGTGACATGGGACAAGGGCCCGGCACTGGCACGCTGCCCTGCCGGAGTCTTCGGTTGCGTGCGGACCGGACCTCCGTCCGGCCCTTGCTGTTCCATCCCACGCCCCCACCCGGCCACCCCGACAATAGTAACCTATGGGTGGCCGGGTGGGGGCGTGGGATGGAACAGCCCCGGCGGTCCGACGACTGCCACCAAGCGACAGGTCTCGTCACCGCCGGAAAATAGAGACCGGAGGAGCGCCGCTACTGCAATGCCGAAAACAACCTCAGAACGGCAGCCAGCGCTGCTTCTTGCTGAATTTCATGTAGCCCGCGTTGACGCCGAGCCGCAGCCCGGCCCCGACGCGGATCGGGATCATCACCACGTCGCCCTTGCGCAGGTAGCTCGCGGTGAGCCCGCCGACGACATAGGCCTGCCCCTCGCCCGAGGGATAGCGCTCGTACAGCTCCTCGCTGTCGTAGAGGTTGTAGACCAGCACGAAGGTGTTGGCCGCGTTGGCGCCCGCGTCGAAGCCGACCGAGGGGCCGGTCCAGTAGACCTTGCGCTGCCCTTCGACCTTGTGATGCAGCGTGCCCGAGCCGTAGCGCGCGCCGACGATGAACGCCCCGCCCGCCTCGCGCCCGACGATATAGGCGTTGGGCTGCCCCTGTTCCTTGAGCAGGTCCCGGATCATCTTGGCGAGGCCCTCGGCGCCCTTGCCGAACACGCCCTCGGCGGCCCCGATCAGATCGTCCTCGCCATAGGTGGAGGAGGCGTTCTGGGCACGCTCGACGCCGTCGGGCGCGCCGGCGGGATCGGACCAGTTGGGGGCCACTGTCGCATTCCCGGCAGGATCGTTGGCAGGCATGGGCTGCGGCGCGCCTTCGGGTGCGGTCTCGCTGAATACCACCGCATTGTCGCCGGCGCCGTTGCCATCGGTGTAGACGGGCTGGTCGCCCGGTGCCTCTTCGAGATCGCCGTCGATCGCGAAATCGTCGGGATCCATCGTCTCGATCGGCTGCGCCGCGAGCGGCGAGGCCGCCATCGCGCCCGCGGCCAGCAGGGCGGCGAAACCGCGGCGGATTGTCTTGGCCAGCATGATGATCCCTCCTCGTGCGCACATGCGGAATTCTGCAGCTGCAATGAGAATCCTTTACCCCTGAAGCGGCAATGAACCGGCGACGAACCGAATCGAAAATGCGGCGAGTCGAGTCCCGCGATGGCGGAGGCGCGATTTTCGCTGGTGCTGCGGAGACTTGGCTTGATGCCATGCGGCGCGCCCGTTATAGCGCGCGGCTCGCAGCCATGATGCGTCGTGCGGAGACGTGGGTGAGTGGCTGAAACCAGTTCCCTGCTAAGGAACCATACCCTTATCGGGTATCGAGGGTTCGAATCCCTCCGTCTCCGCCACCTTCCTGTCTGCGCTACCGCCTCCGGCTGCTTGAGCGCATGGCTCCGAGTTCGAGCTTCGTCCCGAACTCTCCGCCACTTTGTCCCGATTTTATCGACGGGTTTGCGTGGCTGGCAGCTTTGATCGACAGACAAGCGCCATGGCTCATGCCGCTGCGGCAGTGGATTGATCCCGCGAACCTGCGGCAATCTTTTCCTGTGCCAGTGTAGCCACGACAAGCTGCAACAGGTCAGCCAGCGGCTCAACATCCGCATGTCCGACCTCTTTGCCGAGGACGATGGAGACAAATCGCCGCGTGTGACAGGCAGGCGGAGCGTTGCGACATTGGAGACCGCGGCGCGCGCCACGACGGAAAATTACGACTATCACTATCTGTGTACGGACTTGCGCCAGAAGCGCATGATCCCGATCATAACGCGCATCCGCAAGCATAGCGCGAAGGAATTCGGTGATCTCGTACGCCATCACGGCGAAGAGTTCATCTCCGTGATAGAAGGCGCGATCGAGGTACACACCGAGTTCTACGACCCCGTCAGGATCGAGGAAGGTCAGGGCATTTACATCGATTCCACCATGGGCCACGCCTACGTAACGGCAGACGGGTGCGACGAGGCGGTCGTGCTCGGCGTTTGTTCCAGCGCTGACGAGGGGCTCATGGATTCGCTCATCAACCTGCATGGCTGAACCCGGCAAATCCGCTTTGGAACGGGCAAGCGGAACCGGCTGCTAGCGCCCCGATTCTCAGCCCTGCTCCGTATCGGGTGCCGGCCAAGCCTCAGCCGATCGCATCTAGCAACTCGTCGTATCCCTCGATCTTCCTGAACACGATCTCCGGCGACACGTCGCGGAAATACCGTTCGGCACTGTCGATGCTTTGCAGCTCGGCCAGCCGCAGCTGTTCGGCGCTTGTATCGGCCTTGGTCTCGGCCACGAAATAGATCTGTCTCTCTCCGGCAAACTCCAGAGCGATGGCCCAGTCCGGATTGTAGCTGCCACCCGGCGTCGGGATCACGAAGCCGCGCGGAAGCTTTGCGTAAACCACGACCTCCTCGGCCGCCTCCAGTTCCTGCGCGAACTTGCGCTCGTTCTTCGAATCGACCGCGACGTAATCGTAGACGTGGCTTGCCGCCTCGAATGCGCTTTCGGACGGGATCTCGTAGCGGTCGGTCTCGAAGATGGAGACATCGTAGGTCTGCCCGGTTTTTTCGTAGCGCAGCGATTCGATCGCCAGGGCGACCTTCTCCCGGCGGATCAGGTCGGCGGCTTTGCGGAGGAACATTTCGGGGTTTCGGCCGAACATCGCAAAGGTGCTCGCCTTGATGCCGGTGAGGATGCGTCCCGCGGTCCGGCGGGTAAGCCGCGTCGACGATGCCAGCCGGCCGATCAAGTCGAAGCGGACGTCGCTTTCGACCGCGTCCTCGCGATACTCCGAGCGCGACCGTTCCGCGCGGAATCCAGAACGGCTGCGGATATCCTCTGCGCCGAGGCCGCCGGCGAGCTCGGCGCCCGTAACCACGATTCTTTGCCGGTCTACGGCCAGATCGCCGTCGAGCCGCGCGATGGCGCTCGCGATCAGCTTCCCGGTATCCAGGTCGGTGAAACAGACGGCCTTGCGGTTGATCCTGTTCCACAGCTCCAGGAACGCCTCCTTCTCGAGGTTCTTCCGGCGCACCCGGGGGAGGATCATATCGCGCCGATTGCCCGTCATCCGGCGCAGGGCCGTCTCGTCGAACACGGTATCGACCAGCGCGACATATTCGGCGGCGTTGCCTTGCAGCGGCTGGGGGAAGCTCGCCCAGATCGCCTGCGCCTCGCTCGACGCCTCGTCGATCCTGCCGGACGCTCCGGCTGCAACGGCTTCGGCGATCGTATCCCGGTGCTCGTGCCATTTGGAAGTTATGTGATAGGCCTGGTCGATATAGCGTTCGACCGTCAGCCAGTATTCCAGCTCGCGCGCCTCCTGCTGCGTTACTTCGCGCGAACCCTCCGGCGTATTGACGCTGAGCGACTGGAAGTACGCCACGCTGGCTTCGCGCGGGCGACCTGCGAGGGCATCGGCCATCTCGTCCTGGAGGGCCTTGGCGAAGTCGTCGTAGCTCTCCGACGCAATGACGGTCAGCACGTTGATCTGGTGTACGATGCTTTCGCCGTCGGTGCGGTGGCCGTTCGCGTCGACGCTGATCCGGAGACCGCGCCCGACCTCCTGGCGCTTTCCGATCTCGTGATCGGACTGTTTCAGCGTACAGATAGTGAAGACGTTCGGATTGTCCCAGCCTTCACGCAGCGCCGAGTGCGAGAAGACGAAGCGAACCGGCTCGTCCAGCGACAGCAGGCGGCCCTTGTCCTTCAGGATCAGGTCGTAGGACGACTCGTCCTTCGCCTCGCCTTTCTCGTCGCCGGTCCTGTTTACCGACGGCTCGACCATGCGGCCCTTCCTGTCGATCGAGAAATAGCCGTCATGCACCTCGTGCGGACGATCGCGCTTCACATAGGCAAGCCAGGCTTCGTCGCTGGCATCCAGCTCCTTCAGCTCGTCGAGCGCACGCCGGTACTCCTCTTCGAACATCTGCGCGTAGAGGCCGTTCTCCTTCCCGCCGTCTTCGCCGTAGACGCGGTATTTTGCCACCTCGTCGATGAAGAACAGCGAGAGCACCTTGATCCCGCGCGCATGCAGCATCCGCTCGCGTTCGAAATGGGTGCGGATCGTCTCGCGGATTTGCACGCGGCGCACCGCGTCTTCGCCGGCGTCTCCGGTGACGCACCCTTCTTCCAGCACCTGCCCGTTGAGGAATTCGACCGTCCGCTGCGTCGCATCGATGTTGGAGACGGTATAGCCCGCATATTCGGCCAGCCCGCCGGATTTCTCCTCCAGCCTGTCGCCGTCGCGCAGCCATACCGGCTTGCGCTTCACCTGCCCGCCCTTGAGAACATGCTCGATCGTCACCCGCGCTTCCGGCTTGCGGCCATCGGCGAAGGTGCGGAAGTGCGACAGGTAGAGATAGCCGTCCAGACCCGGCAGGCCCCTGGTCGTCACCCCCTTCACCTGAATCTTCTTCACAAGCTTGCGATTGTAGGCATCGAGCGCATCGAGCCGGTGGACTAGATCGTGGCGCGTCTTGTGCGTCGCCGAATAGCGCAGCGCTAGCGGCGCCTCGAAATGCGTCATCGCGGCCTGCGTCTTCGCCCCTTCCATGCGCTGTGGTTCGTCGAGGATCAGGATCGGGCGATTGCCCGCGATCACGTCGATCGGGCGGCGGCTCTGGAAGCTGTCGGGCGTATCGAAGATGATCCGCCCCGCCCCGCGTCCGGTATCGCCGGCGCGCACATCTGCCGTGAAGGCCTGCGTGTTGATGATCATGCAGTGCAGCCCGCCATCCTCGCTGAACGAGGTGAGCTTGTCGAGCTGGCCGCTATTATAGACGAAGTGCCGGATCTTGTGCCCGTAGAGCGACTGGAACCAGCCCTCGGTATCCTCGAGCGTCTTCTTCACTCCTTCGCGGATCGCGATGCTCGGCACGACGACGATGAATTTCGACCAGCCGTACTCGGCGTGGAGCCGGTACATCGTGTCGAGATAGACGAAGGTCTTGCCGGTGCCGGTTTCCATTTCGACATCGAGATTGACCTTTGCGGCCTTGCTCTTCGCCAGCTCGCCCGAGGGCGGCAGGTGCTGCGCCATCTGCACCTTGCGGATGTTCTCCAGCAGGTCGGTCTCGGACAGCTCCAGCGGCGCATTGCGCAGCCCGTTCCCGAACAAGCCGGCCTGAGCTCCCGGGTCCGCACCCGGATCCATGCGGTAGCCGATCCCTTCGCTGCGCGGTTGTCCGGCAAAGCAATCGACCACCGCCTGCGCGGCCCTGGCCTGGTAGTCGAGCGGCTTGAATATCTGTTTGGTCATCGAAGGGCTGCCCTCCCGACCCGTTCGCCCCGAGCCAGTCGAAGGGCTCTCTTTCCTCCGAGCGCCACGGCGAAAGGGAAGAGCAGGGCTGCGACTAGTTCAGCCCGAACGGAGTTGGGAGAAGCCAACATTACAACACCTTCACTTCGGCGTCGGGCGCCAGCTGCCTGAAACGGGAATGCACGTTTTCCATCGTCGCATCGTCCGCAAACCCGTCGTCGCGAAAGAGCACTTTCACGGGATTGAGCTCTGCCATGGCGTCGGCCAGCTCGGTATCGATCCCGCCCTTGCCGCTTCTGCCTGGCCGCGCGAAGCAAGCCAACAGCTGCGGCCGGCCAGTGCCGTCCTCCGCGGACTCGACTTCCCAAACCGTGCGCCCGGCCAGCTCGCGCTGCTTGATCGGCAGACTGATATCGACACCCCAGCGCAGCAGCGCGCCGAACAGCAAGTCCTCCTCGCTGCGGTCGTCCTTGATATGGTTGGCCATCCCCGCAAGCGCTTCCTGGGTGGCCTCCCTGGGGGTAACGCTGGTGTCGGCGAAGTTGCCGCTGTCGATGCGGAAGGCGCGAAAGCCGGTATCCACACTCCCGGCATCTTCGCCGTTATCCGAAATTCGCCGGCTCGCCAGCTCGAGGCGTTTGCGGGAAATCTCCGCCAGCGTATCGAACCCGGTATCGTCCGCCTCCATCTCGGCCGCTGCCTGGACGAGAATGAAGCGCCTTTCTCCACCGTCGGCTGCGTTCAGCCGCATGACGGCATCGCCGGTCGTGCCAGAGCCCGCGAAAAAGTCGAGGCAAGTCAGATCGGTCGTTCCGCAAGCCTTTATCAGCTCGATCATCAAATCGACATTTTTCGGATTGTCGAAAGGAAGATCGTAGTCCTTCCTGATTTGCGAGACTTCGAGATCGAGCCAGTTCGAGGTTCGCAAAGACGTAGCCGACGGCGGCACCCAGTACTGCACACCCCCGTTTTTTCCTTCGCCGTTCTCGATACGACGGACGAACCTCTTGCTCTTCCCTGTCCCCTCCCAATACTCTTCGAGCGACTGACCGTTGTCGTCTTTCAGATAGCCCTCGTAGTTTGCGACCCCCTCGAGCGCCTTTTCCTCCGACCAGCGCCACTGACCGGTCTTAGGGGTAAAGCCCATCAGTTCGTACCGCATGGTGGGACGATCGGCGCCACTCCAGAACACGTTCCATGTCCCCTTCGTCGGCGCGTTTTTCTTTTTCTGGTGGATCGCGGAAAAGAGGAATTTGTCGGATTTTGCGTATACCAGGATGTACTCCAGGCCGACGTTGAAGGAAGCAAGACCGGCTTCCGCGAACTGAAGGTTGAGGCTCTTCACGCGCCTTCGAACCGCAAGCACGTTTCGCAACGCGGATTCACCGAAAATCTCGTTGCAAAGCGAGATCAGCGCGCTCTTCTCGCCCTCGTCTATGGAGATGAAAATCGCGCCATCCTCTGCGAGGAGATTCTTGGCGAGCTTGAGACGCGGAAACATCATTGCCAGCCAGTCGGAGTGGAAACGGCCATTGCTTTCGGGATTTGCCACCAGCCTGCCGCCCGCCTCGTCGCGCTGCCCGCTCCCGGCCTCGTAGTCTTGACGGCGAACTGAAAAATTGTCCTTGTAAACGAAGTCCCTGCCCGTGTTATACGGCGGGTCGATATAGATCATCTTGATCTTGCCGAGATAGGTCTCCTGCAACAGCTTCAGCGCGTCGAGATTGTCGCCTTCGATGAACAGGTTGCGCGTGGTATCGAAGTCCACGCTCTCCTCGCGCATCGGACGCAGCGTCTTGTCGATCGGCGTATTGGCGGTGAGCAGCGCCTGACGCTTGCCCGGCCAGTCGAGCCGGTACCGCTCCGCCGGGCCTTCCACCAGATAATCGGTCAGCGCCTGACGCAGGAGGTCGAAATCGACCGAAGGCGCATCCTCGCGGCTTCCCTCCGTCCGGCATTCGGGAAACAGTTCGAGCAGCCGCTCGATGTTCTGCCGGGTCAGGTCGGAGGTGGATGCATCCAGTTTCTCGATAGTCATGCTTTTCCCTGTCAAACCCCTCCCCCGAACGGGGCGGAGAATTCAATCGGTCTGTCCTTTCGGCACGGCCTGCTCGCGGCGCAATTCCCGGTTGATTTCGATCTTGCAGGCAAAGTCCTTCTCGCGGCGCAATTTCGATTGGAGCCGCTCGACGGCTTTGCCCTGTACAGCGATGCGGCTCAAGCGTTCGGCCTGCGCGCGCAGGCTTTCTCCCCCGCGCGGCGCGTGCGGCCAGAGCCAACGAAGCCGCCCGGCATAGAGCCCCTCCGGGCTCGCCGCCTGCCGCAGGCGCGCGCGTTCCTGCGTTTCCGCCGCCCGACGACCACGCCAATGGCCCGGCTTTACCGCTTGCGACTTGTCCGCCCCGCTGCACCGTTTGCAGGCCGCCGCCGGCATCCTGAGCTTGCGGCCTGCACAAGCCTGCGAAGATCCATCGACGTCGTCCGCGTATCGCCGGCCAAATCGATCTGTGCAATCCGCAGCCGTTCGCATCCGCGCGCCATGCCGAACACTATGCGCTCTGCGCTCGGGCTCCCGGGGCGGCAGGGGTACAGCAGCATCAGGTCGTCGCAGGTATAAATCCGGGCATAGGCCATCATCTGATAGATATCCGACTGACCGACGCCGCCCTTCCCCTCGAACGGTTCCGCCAGCGCCTTCCATTTCGTATCGACGATGCCCACAACCCGGCCGTCGCGCCGCAAGAGTATATCCGGCCGGGTCTGGAACAGGTCGGCCTCGCAATCTTCCCCCTCGCGCCATTTGCCGAGGCAGTATTCGAGTCCCCCTTGCGCGACCACTTCCGTACCCTCACCCGCAAGCGACCGGCGCAAGAGCACTGCGACATAGGCCTCGAAGAGGTCGTTCATCGCAAACAGGAGCGTAATACCCTCGCCCGCATCCTCCCGGTGGTGCGTCGCCTGCCAATCGCGTTTGAGGAACAGGCGCGACAGGTCGAACAGGCTGCGCCAGCGCCGGTTCGAACGATCGAGCTGCACCCGCTCCCATGGCAAGTTTGCGCGCGGAACGTCGGTGACTTCGTCGAGAAGGTGGCGCAACTCCGTCAGGCGGCGGCGTGTCTCGGTCGAGCGCGCGTAGTGGGCGAGGAACAGCACCGTAGCCTTCATGATCCGCAACAACGGCGTGTCCGCTTCCAGCGAGTCGTACCGGCAGGCCAGCCTGTCGGGCCGGACGGCATGAATGGTGAACTGGCGGATCACGTCCATCCGGCCGCGCAGCGCGCGTAAGTCGTCGCTACGCTCCAGGTATCGGCGCGGCAGACCTCGACGCACTTCGTCGAGCAGGCGGTCGGCGAACAGACGGATCAGAATATCGAGCAGCGTTTCGTCCTGGCGCGCCAGACTGGCCGCTCCGCCACCGGACAGGTCGAGGCCCAGAGCGACATCGAGCATGCCGATCAAGCGTCGGCGCACGGTAGCGGCATCTTCGGCGGCACCTGCAGAATCGACCTTGGGCAGGATTTCCAGGCTGCAGCCTTTCGCCGCCAGCACGCCCACGACCTGACGCGCAGTCAGGTGGCGATGATGGTCGGCAAGGATCGCAGTGCCCTCGCTGCCGCCGCACGGATGCGCCCGTGCCGAAGCCAGCAGCGCATCGGCCTGCGCCCTGCTAAACCCGTGCGCATTCCCGTCGCCTACCGCCACTCGGCCCCATTCGTGGACCGAAAGATGGGTCATGGGGTTTCGGCCTGCGACTCCGCCGCATGGCCGGGCGCTTTCCCGATCAGGCGATCATAGGCATCGGGCGGGAAGTCCGGGCGCACAGACCAGCTCCAGCGGTCCTCGCCCGCCTCGATACCCGGCGGCACCGGCAATTTGCGCTTTTCGACGAAACCATCGCCGACGACGGCTGCGACACGACTCCAGTCGTCGAAAAAATATTCCTGCAGCAGCGGAACGATCCTGTCGCGCATGGTCGCATCTATCGCGCCGCGGTTCCCGCCCCCGCCGCCCATGAAGAACGCATGGCCTATGCGATGCTCGCGATCGTGGAGGTACTCGATCCGCTCGTTCATCACTTCCAGGACCCGCCGCAGCGGGATATCGTCCACCAGCTCGGGCAGAAGCGCCGGATCGGGCGCGATCTCCTCGAACCGGAAGCGCCGGCGCAGCGCGGTGTCGAGCAGGGCGATCGACCGGTCGGCGGTGTTCATGGTGCCGATTATGTGGAGATTGGAAGGGACGCCGAAGCGCTCTCCCGAATAGGGCAGAATTGCCCGCAACTCGTTCGCTGCGCCGATGCGCTTGTCCGGCTCGATCAGGGTGATCAGTTCGCCGAACACTTTCGACACGTTCGCGCGGTTGATCTCGTCGATGACGAGCACGTACGGTTCGGGGGGGCCGACCGTTTCGCCGGCTTCCCCGCTGCTGTCCACGATTTGCTGCATCGCGTCCCAGTTGATGAGGCGCGAATTGAACTGATACGCCGAAACCTGGCTGAAGATCTTTTCGTAGATCTGGTCGTGTCCGAGGCTGGCATCGCTGTGCCAGAGCCAGCGGACCGGGCGCCGGTGCTTGTAATCGTCCGTGCCGCCGGCAAACTCATAGGGGCCGGTGACCTGTCCGATTGCGCGGAACCTCAGGTTTCCGTCCGAAATCACGACATAGGAGCCGACTTCCATGTTGGCGCGCAAGGTGAATATCTGCGCGATATTCGGATCGTTGCCCGTCGCTTCCGGGTGATCCGCCTGCCAGCGTCGCTTTATGGTATCGAACTCGTCGAATTCGGGCGCCGCCCAGTCGATGTCTCCGCCATAACCCAGGACGACATAGCCCCCTTCGATCGCATCGGCGAAAATATGGTCGTCCTCCGCCGCTCGGGCGCGCCCGAGCGACATCTTGAACACCTTCTGCGCCGGATCGAGGCGGGTGCGCTCGGTTTCGGCCGCGCGGCCGCGATTGGCGGCTGCAAGATCGGCGGTCTCCTTGAATACCCCGTCGCGCGGCTTGAGCGAGAAGCCACCGGCATCGCCTTCCCCCTCGCCATTCGCGGCCTCTGCCCCCGTGTCGGGCCGCAAGCCCTGGACGAACTCTTCGTAGGAATAGTTCTGGTGGAAGGTGGTAAAGGCAATCCGGCGTCGGCGTACCAGCGCATTGTATGCCGCCATCAGCTCGCCGCGGTCATCCGGCACGGTTTCTCCGCACAACCGCACCGCCTCGCGCACGGTACGATAGGTCTTGCCGGTCCCCGGGGGCCCGAAGAGAATGAGGTTGGTGGGCATCGGCGCGTTCTTCTCTCGATGGTTCGCTTCGGCAGGGGGCGCAACGTCCGGTCCTTCGATCGACAGATCGAGGGATTCGGCCAGGGAATTCGACATGTGCCAGCGAACGAGTTTGCCGGGGAAGGTCAGGTAGTTCGCGTGGCTTTCGCCTTCCCTGGCGATACGAACGGGCAGCTTCTCGATCAGCAGGGCTCTCGCGACGTCCTGGAGGCTCTGCGTTTCGGTCGCAGAACCGGTTGTGTTGTCGGTTCCGGTTCTGATGCGGTACGCGATCGTGCCGGTTTCGCGATTCTTCTGCATGAGGGGGGTATATTGCGCCCCGTCGGCATCGAAGAGATGGAGGAACTCGCCCTGTTCGTTTCCTCCGAGCGCCACCCAAGCGAAACCCTGCACGTCGAAGAGATCTTGCGGATGCCAGCCGAATTCCCGGTCGAGCAAGGCGAACAGCGCGCGCATCAATTGCAGCCATTCGGCCAGGTCCGCCTCGCGGAAGTCGTTTTGCGGAAAGAGCTTCCTGCCGAAGAACCGCTTCCCCATCTGTTCAATCTTGGCAATCTTGAACCAGCTGGCGTCCTCGGGGTGAACCGTCGCGAATACGGTAATCGAAATCGACAACACTTCACCGCGGCGAAGACCGGCGATCCCGGCCTGGCGCAGGGCTTCCAGTTCCCGGGCAGCGGCGGGGATGGCCTCTTCGGCCGGTGCTTCGCTCCGCGCAAGCCTGCCGAGCGCGCGGTAGAACCGTTCGGTCAGTTCATCGTCGGCCGCTTCGACTTCGGAGAGGGTTCGCCAGCTGAGCGGACGGCCGCTGCCGCCGGTCGACAACAGGCGGAATAGGCGCTCCCCCACGGCGCGATCCTCGTCGTCCCCTTCGAGAATGCGGCGCGCTTCCGCAATCAGCGCGTTCTTGTAGCTGCGTTCGACGTCCCAATACTCGCCCGATGTTACGCGGAAATCGGTGAAGCCGGGCATCAGGCCCAGGAAGGCATCGCGGGAGCGCTGCAGTTCGGGCCAGTCGACGACGACGAACCCCAGTTCCTCCAGCGTCGCCTTGCACATGCTGCCGCCGGCACTCGCCTCTATTCCCCGCTCCCGCATGGCCCAATGGACGATAGCCTTGCTGGGATAGCGCTTGCCTGCGTGAAGAAGCCAGTATTTCTGCGGCTGTCCGCGATCCTCCAAAGTTGCCACGAAGGCAGCGGCCGATCCCGCAGCCTCGCACGCCGCGATCGCTTCGAGGACGATCTGCCGATCGAGGCCGGAAAGGCGCCCTTCGACGTCGTTTCGCGACGAGCGAAAGCGAACATAGGCCCGGACGGCTGCACGGCATGCGGCGAGGTTGCGATAGAGCGGGCCGGTGATGGTCAGGGCGCTGGGATTGGGCGCACCGCCTGCCTCATCCGAGCGCGAGTAGACCAACTCTTCCAGCAAGCCTTCGCAGGCGTCTTCCTCGAATTTCCGGTCGAGATCGTAGGCCCGGTCGACCTTCCCACCGTCGGAGAGCCACGTCGCGATCGTGTTCGTCGAGTACTCCTGCGCCTGGAGCCAGCTCTTGAATTCCGTTTTCTGCACTCGCCGCTCTTTGCCTGTCTCGCGTTTTCGCTGCGCCTACTCGCTCTCTACGACCGATCCGGCTTCCCCCCGACGCCAGCGCCGGGCGCAGCAACACGTCGAACAGCGCAACGATGAAATCGGTCGTAGCAAAGAATGAAAGGGTATCGCGCGGGCAGCACCGGGTTCCGATTGACCCGTGGTCGTGAAGAGGAAAAGGCGTGCCGCATAGCTTTCCGTGGATTTCCAGAGGTTTTAGCCGGTTCTGGCGATATTCCCAGAACTATATGAAGTCAGACAAATCCGAGGACCTGGCAGGCGGTCGGCCGGTTCAGCCCGTTACGGCCGCCCATTCCAGGCCGAACCTGGCGAGATATTTCCGCAGGCGGTCGGCATCGTTGGTCGATGTGCGGATCTCGCGCGAGACGGCGAAGAGCGTTCGCCCGGCTTCGGACAGGCTGGCGCTGCTGCGGCAGGTCTCGACGACATAGGCGAGCTGGACGCGGTCGAACGGGTCGATCTTTGCAACGCCCTCCGGTCCGAGCAAGTCGGCGAGGATGTTCTCCTCGGCCCGCTCGCCCGACCAGAGCCGCGCCAGCCGCTCGCATTCGAAATCCACCGCCGCGCGATCGATCCGCCCGCTCGGGCATAGCGTCGCCATGCGCGTCACGCTGGCCGCGAGATCGCGGAAATTGCCCTGCCACAGCGCCGCCGGGCTTTCGGCGAAAGCCAGGTAACGTTCGCGCGCTTCCTTGTTGAAGGTCACCCGCATGCCCTCGCGTTCCGCGAACCGCTCGAGCTCGTAGTCGAGATTGGGCTGGATATCCTCCCGGCGCTCGGCGAGGCCGGGCAGGGCGAAGGTCCACAGGTTGAGGCGGGCGAACAGGTCCTCGCGGAAATGGCCCGCCGCCACCTCGTCCATGAGGTTGCGATTGGTGCCGGCGATCAGCTGGAATTCGCTGTTCGCCTCGCTGTCCGCACCGACGGGCAGGAAGCGCCCTTCCTCGATCGCGCGCAGGATCATCGCCTGCTCGTCGAGCCCCAGTTCGCCGATCTCGTCGAGGAACAGGACGCCCTTGTCGGCGCTGCGCAGCAGGCCGGGGCGATCCTGCACCGCTCCGGTAAAGGCGCCTTTCCGGTGCCCGAACAGGGCCGACATAGCGCTGTCGCCCTTCAGGGTGGCGCAATTGACCTCGACGAACGGGCCGCTGACCTGATGGCGCAGTTTCTTCAGCTCGTAGATCTTGCGGGCGAGCTGGCTCTTGCCCGCCCCGGTCGGGCCCATCAGCAGAATCGGCGCGCGGCTGCGCATCGCGACCTGCTCGATTTCCTCGATCATGCGGTTGAACGCCGTGTTGCGCGTTTCGATGCCGCTCTTGAGGAAGCTGGTGCTCTCGGCGCTCGCCTCGGCGAAGCGGGTGGCGATCGAATCGTAGCGCGACAGGTCGAGGTCGATCGCAGCCCAGGTCCCGACCGGCTGCGGCTGGCCCCGCTGCGGCTGGGTCTGCAACAGGCGGCCCGGAAGATAGCGCGCCTCGGTCAGCAGGAAGAGACAGATCTGCGCGACATGCGTGCCGGTGGTGATGTGGATCAGGTAATCCTGCACGTCCGGGTCGAAGGGAAAGCTGCGCGCGAAGTCGAGCAGCTTGCCGTAGACTTCCTCGAAATCCCACGCATCGTCGAAATCGAGCAGATGCGGCACGACTTCGGTCTCGGGCGAGACGTCGCGGATATCCTGCATCACGAAGTCGGCGAGCCGTTGGTGATAGGTGCCGTGCAGCAGCACGAAGCGATCGACGCGCAAGTCCTCCTGCATGCAGATACTGACCGTCGGCCGCCACTTGTTCCAGCGCGACGGGCCGAACTTGGCCGCGTCGAGCGTCGAGCCGAGGAATCCGATGACAGTGGCGGGCTTCATCCGCGGAACGATAAATTTTTATAGTTCAATATACAATAATATATATTTTTCCCGATACGACAGTCGGTCGATCTTCAGAGATCGACATTATTTCCGTTATTTATCAATATTTTATTCTTATTTCCGGCTTCCGCACATCGAATTGGCACGCCCTCTGCACTGCATCCGGCGTCGGGTTGGTCGAACACCCGGCATGCTGCGGTGGAATGGGCGGCCGGAATGAGCCGGCCGCCCAAAGCCACCGCAAGACGATGGAGTTGGACAATGGCCAACAAGACGCTCTTTTCTTCGGCACTCGCACGGGTGTTGCCGCGCACCGATACGGTGAACCGGGCGGGCGGCGACGCCTATGCCTACGGTCCCGAAGCCAAGCTGGCGCAGCTCGCCGCAACCGGGACGCTGGGCGACGGCTTCTATGCCGATGCGCAGGCGCAGCTCGCCGACGTGCTCGACGCCGCGCGCAAGGTCGATCCCGCATGGGTCGCCAAATGCGCGGTCTATGCCCGCCAGTCGGGTGCGATGAAGGATATGCCGGCGCTGCTTGCAGCAGTGCTGTCCAAGTCCGATCCGGACCTGATGGTGCCGGTGTTCAAGCGCGTGATCGACAACGGCCGCATGCTGCGCACCTTCGTGCAGATCATGCGGTCGGGCCAGACGGGCCGCACCTCGCTGGGCTCGCGTCCGAAGCGGCTGGTGCGCGAATGGCTGGAAACGGCCTCGACCCGCCAGCTGATGCAGGCGGCGACGGGCAACGATCCGAGCCTGGCGGACATCGTCAAGATGGTCCACCCGGCCCCGGCGACCGCCGAACGGCGTGCATTCTACGGCTGGCTGATCGGCAAGCCCTACGATGTCGACGCGCTTCCGGCGGAGATCGCTGCGTTCGAGGCATGGAAAGCGGACCGCTCGCGGCCGCTGCCCGATGTCCCGTTCCAGTGGCTGACCTCGTTCGAGCTCACTGCGAAGCAGTGGGCCGTGCTCGCCGAGCGCATCGGCTGGCAGGCGCTGCGGATGAACCTCAACACGCTGGCCCGCAAGGGCGCGTTCCGCCTCGACGGCGTGACCGCGATGGTCGCGGCCCGGCTGGCGGACGAGGAAGCGATCGCGAAGGTTCGTCCGGCGCCGTACCAGCTGATGACCGCGCTGACGCAAGTCGGCGCCCAAGATTCTGGGGGTGTCCCGCTGGCGGTGCAGGCCGCGCTCGAACGGGCGCTGGAGCTTTCGCTCGCGAAGGTTCCGGCACTGGAGGGCAATGTCGTGGTGTGTCCGGACGTGTCGGGCTCGATGGGCTCGCCCGCGACCGGATACCGCAAGGGTGCGACTTCGGTCGTCCGCTGCATCGATATCGCCGCGCTGGTTTCGGCCGCGCTGCTGCGGAGCAATCCGCACACCCGCGTGCTACCGTTCGAAGTGGGCGTCGTGCCGCTGAAGCTCGATCCCGATGCCCGCGTCGCGGTGAACGCCGCGAAGCTGGCCGGGGTCGGTGGCGGCGGGACCAACGTGTCGGCTCCGCTTGCCTTGCTCAACCGCGAGAAGGCGAAGGTCGATACGGTGGTGATCGTCTCGGACAACCAGTCCTGGGTCGATCCCGCCCGGCGCGGAGCCACGGCGACGATGAACGAGTGGACTAGGCTGAAGGGTCGGAACCCGGCCGCGAAGCTGATCTGCATCGACATCCAGCCCTACGGCTCGACGCAGGCGAAAGATCGCAAGGACATCATGAATGTCGGTGGCTTCACCGACGCGGTGTTCGACGCAATGGCGTGCTTCGCCAATGGGCAGGCGCGTGACTGGGTCGAGATCGTCAACGAAGTGGAGGTTTGAAACATCAAAGGTCGCGGCGAATGCCGGGAAGGACTACATTCAAGAGCCTGAAACGTCGGTTCGAATCCGACCGGCGGCGCCGCCCTCTGGGAGCGCTCCGTCGTCTAGCGAGTAGGACGCAGGCATTGTCTTTTCCAACCCTCGTCGCCGCGACCTTTGAACAGTTTGATTTTGGAAAGGACCGGGGCAAATGCCGGTGGGACTACATCCCCCACATGACAGGCCCGACGAGTAAAGCGCCTCTCGGGAGCAATCCTGCGGGGAGATGCGGGTTCGAATCCCGCCGCCGGAACGTAGCTTAAGGGCCGCCGTCTCGCCATGACTCGTTGCCCCGGCCTTTTCCAAATTCACGGCGAATGCCGGAAGGACTACATCGACTGTCACTCGCCAGGTCGCGGGTTCGAATCCCGCCAGGTCCACCATGCTTTTTGCGCTATCGCTTCGCTGCGTGAGCGCCGGATGCGGGCCTGTAGCTCAGCGGTAGAGCAGGAACGTCTTTCCAACTTTCGTCGCCGTGAACCAATCACGCGCTCAAGCAGCGAAGCGGTAGCGCAGACAAACACGCTGGCGAATGCCGGTCGGGACTACATGGGTAAAGGCCGAGAGGCCTAGCGGTTCGAATCCGCCCCTGATCTTTCCGCAAGGATTGCAAAGGGTGTCTCGCCAAACCTCGTCGCCGGCACTTATGAAGGTTACCCCAAGGAGGTCGCGATGACCCAGACGACGTATGAATATCAGGAAGTGGCAGGCGCATCGCCGATCAAGATGTGGACTCGGGGTGTGCCCGTGGACGACAAGGCGCGCGACCAGCTCGCCCGGGCGGCGAAGATGCCGTTCATCTTCAGGCATGTTGCGGCCATGCCCGACGTGCATGTGGGGATCGGCGCCACCGTGGGATCGGTGATCCCGACTAAGGGTGCGGTCATCCCGGCCGCGGTGGGGGTCGATATCGGCTGCGGCATGATGGCTGCGCGCACTTCGCTCGTGGCGAGCGACCTGCCCGACAACCTCGCCGGGATCCGCTCGGCGATCGAGGCGGCGGTGCCGCACGGCCGGTCGTCGGGCCGCGGCGGGCGCGACAAGGGTGCGTGGGGCGAACCCCCGCGCGCGGTGGTCGATGCCTGGGCGGCGCTGCAGCAACGGTTCGACGCGCTGTGCGCCAGGTATCCGCGTCTGCAGAAGAGCAACCACCTCGTCCACCTCGGCACGCTCGGGACGGGCAACCACTTTATCGAGCTGTGCCTCGACGAGGACCAGCGCGTGTGGGTGATGCTCCATTCGGGCAGCCGCGGCGTGGGCAACGCGATCGGCCGGTTCTTCATCGAGCTTGCCAAGCAGGACATGCGCAAGTGGCACATCAACCTGCCCGACGAGGATCTCGCCTATTTCCCCGAGGGGACCGATCACTTCGACGATTACGTCGAGGCGGTTGAATGGGCGCAGGACTTCGCCAAGCTCAACCGGCGGGTAATGATGACGCATGCGCTCGACGCGCTGCGGAGCCGGATCGCCAAGCCATTCGAGGCCGAATGCGAAGCGGTCAACTGCCATCACAACTACGTGACGCGCGAAAACCACTTCGGCGAGAACGTACTCGTCACCCGCAAGGGTGCGGTGCGCGCGGCCAAGGGCACGATGGGCATCATCCCCGGATCGATGGGGGCGAAGAGCTTCATCGTGCGCGGGCTCGGCAATGCCGAGAGCTTCAACAGCTGCAGCCACGGGGCCGGGCGCGTGATGTCGCGGACCCAGGCCAAGAAGCTGGTGTCGCTCGACGAGCATATCGCCGATACCGCCGGCGTCGAATGCCGCAAGGACGAGGGCGTGATCGACGAGACGCCCAGGGCCTACAAGCCGATCGAAGCCGTGATGGCCGCGCAGGCCGACCTGGTCGAGATCGTCCACACCCTGAAGCAGGTGGTGTGCGTGAAGGGATAATCCCTTTACGCCGCCGCCCCGACCACCGACAGCGGGACTCCATGCAGGACAAGCTTGCCATCGCGCCGGAAATGCGCGCCGAAATCGAAAACCGTCTCGCCCGCCTGGCGAGCGAGGAAGGCGTGCGCCTGCTGATGGCGGTCGAATCGGGTTCGCGCGCCTGGGGCTTCCCCTCGCCCGACAGCGATTACGACGTGCGCCTGTTCTACCTGCGTCCACGCCGCGACCACCTGTCGCTCGCCCCTCTGCGCGACGTTATCGAACGCCCGATCGTCGACGAAATCGATCTCAGCGGGTGGGACATCCGCAAGGCGCTGGGGCTCATGCTCCGGCACAATGCAGTGGTGTCCGAATGGCTGACCTCACCGATCCGCTACATGGCCGATCACCCGGTGGTCGCGCGCATGGGCGATCTGGTCGACCGGCATTTCGATCCCCGCGGATATGCGCGTCACTACGCCAATCTCGGCCGCGGAACGGTTGCGCGCTGGTTCGACGAGGAAGGCGGCATTTCGGTGAAGCGCTATTTCTACGCCTTGCGCCCGGCACTCTCGATCCGCGCCTTGCGGCTCGACCCGTCGCGCCGACCGCCGATGCAATTGCAGGCGCTGGTCGGGGTGTGCGAGCTCGATGCTACGCTGGTCGAGGAGATCGACCGCCTGATCGAACTCAAGGCATTGACCAACGAAGCAGGCAACACCGTCCGCCTGCCGGCGATCGAACGATTGATTGCCGAGGAGCTCGGACAAGCCGAAACGGTGCCGGAGCGGCGCAGCGATGTCTCTTTTGCGGAAGCGGCGGACCGGCTCTTCCTTGAACTGGTAGAAGAACCATGATCACCATCGACGGCTCGGAAGGCGAAGGCGGCGGGCAGGTGCTGCGCTATGCGGCAGCGCTTTCGCTGCTGACCGGAGAGCCTTTCACCATCGGCAATATCCGTGGCGGGCGGGCCAAGCCGGGCCTCATGCGCCAGCATGTCACCGCGCTCGAGGCGGCCTGCGTGATCGGCGGGGCGGAATGCAACGGGCTGCATGTCGGATCGACCGAAATCGGCTTTCGTCCGGGCAGCGTGACGCCGGGCGAATACCGCTTCGCGATCGGCACTGCCGGCAGCACCGGGCTGGTGCTGCAAACGGTCATGGTGCCGCTGATGCTGGCGGACGGACCGTCGAAGCTGGTCATCGAAGGCGGCACGCACGCGATGGCCGCGCCGCCGTTCGAGTTTACCGCGAAGACGCTGCTGCCGCTGATCGCGAAGATGGGCCCCAGGGTGACGGCGACGCTCGACCGCCACGGCTTCTACCCGCGCGGCGGTGGCAGGATCGTGGTCGAGATCGAACCCGCGCCGCTGCGCCCGATCGAATGCATCGAGAGGGGCGCCTTCGAACGCGGCAAGGTCGATGCGCTCGTTTCCGGCATTCCGTTCGATATCGCCGACCGCGAGCTCAAGGCGGCGCGCAAGGTGCTGGGCGAATGGCCCGAGGAAAGCTTCGCGGTCGAGCAGCTGCCGGCGGAGATCGGTCCGGGCAATGCGCTGCTGATCGAAGCGGCATTCGAGCACGTCACCGAAGTCATGTCCGGTTTCGGCAAGATGGGCCTGCCTGCCGAGCGGCTCGCTAAGACCGCGGCGAAGAGGATGGCAGGCTACATCGCTTCCGGCGCATTCGCGGGACCCTACCTGCAGGACCAGTTGCTGCTGCCGCTTGCCATGGCGCAGGGCGGCGCGTTCACGACCGTCCGCATCGGCCGGCACAGCCGCACGGCCGCAGAGCTGATCGGACGGTTTACCGGCCGCGAGATCGGTTTTTCGGATACGCCCGACGGAGCGCACCTGATCGAAATCCGCTGAACGGGGAATTTCCCGCGCGGGGTGCCCCGCCAATTCGCTGGACAGGGTGTGCAGTGCCGCCTATGCCGACGCCGTCTGCGCAAGCACGAATAGATCAACCCATGTCGTTGAAATAAAAGGTGTTTATGATGAAATTCGTAATGGATGACGACGAGAACGAAGAAAAAGAGGAGCCCAGCACGAGAACGCCGCGGATCATCGAAGATACGCTGTTCAAGGGTCGTCATGTCCTGATTACCGGGGGAATCAACGACCGCCTCGCGAAGCTCACCGTCGAGCGCCTGCTCGCGCTGGCTGCCAATGGCGACGATCCGATCAACGTGTTCATCAGTTCGCCGGGCGGTCACGTCGAATCGGGCGACATGATCCACGACGTCATCAAGTTCATCAAGCCGACGGTCCGCACCATCGGATCCGGCTGGGTGGCAAGCGCCGGGGCGCTGATCTTCATCGCCGCCAAGTTCGAGAACCGCTTCTGCCTCCCCAACACGCGATTCCTGCTGCACCAGCCGTCGGGCGGTGTCGGCGGCATGGCGTCGGACATCCAGATCCAGGCCGAGGAGATGCGGCGGATGCGCCAGCGCTTCGACCGGGTTTTTGCCGAAGCGACCGGACAGACGCCCGAAAAGATTTCCGCCGATACGCAGCGCGACTTCTGGCTCAATACCGACGAAGCGCGCGAATACGGCCTGCTGAACAAGGTGATCAACACCCAACGCGAACTCGAAGAGCTCGCCGACACCTAATCGACCGACCGGGCGACGAAGCGAGCGGGGGCGAGGTCATTCGACCTCGCCCCCGCTCCTTTCGCATGCGCTGCTGCCGTGCCGCAGCTCAGCGCGGATTGAAGGTTATCATCCCCCCGAGCAACGCCTCGGCCTGCTCGCGGCTGTGCACCGGAACCGCAACGCGCTCGGTTGCCGGGCCGGCCGCAGCCGGGTTGCCCGGCGACGTGACGGAGGGAGCGGCGAACCGCGCCCACATCCCGTCGAACGCGCCGGCGGCAATGGAAGGCGACGGCGGGGGCGAAGGCATGCCCGGGTCGATGCCGGTCGGAACAGAGCCGACTCCGGCAAAGGCTGTACCCTGCCCCACGCCGCCGCTACCGCCCGGGGTCACGGGCGGCAAGGGAACCCCGTCGCCGGTTGCGATGACGGTTCCGGCCGGGATGGGTGCGGCTGCGGCTGCGGTTGCGCTCGCACCCGCTCCGCCGCCACCGCCGCTCGGGGCGGCGCTTTGGCCGAAGATCATCAGGCCTTCCGCGGTGTAGTTGAAATTGTCGTTCAGGCTGACGCCGACCCCGATCTGCTGCAGGCCGTCGCCGAAGCCCTGCCCGAAGACGTTGACGTTGCACCGGTTGGTACACACCGCGCCGCCCGACGGGGTCGCGGTCAGATCTCCGGCGAACTGGCTGTTCCCGTTGATGAACAGCTGGCTCTGACCCGGATCCGCCACGCCGCCGGTGCTTTGCGCGCTATACTGTCGTCCGGATATATCGATCGCGACTTCGATGCCGACCAGTGGCGCGGCACCGCCGAACAGGACCGACAGATCGCCGGTCAGCGTGCCTTCGTTGCCCGCTCCGTCGGTAATGGCGGTGCCGCCGATCTGTTCGAAATCGATCCGTCCGCTGGTGGGCAGATTGGTGAGTTCGGTGCCACCGAAGACATGGAAATTGTCGTAGAAGCCGCCGAAGATGGACTGCGGGTTCTGCCAGCGCGCCCAGGCGATATCGCTCGCCGTACCGCTATCGGCCAGGGTACCGGTCGACAGATCCTTGTCGGAGAAATTGGCGCCGCCGCCCGTGTAGGACTGGATCACACCGTCCGCGAGCGTGATCGTCCCGTCGAATTCGTCGAGCGCACCGCCGACGGCGAATACCAGGCCGGAAGCGTCGAACGTGTCCGTGGCACCGGCCAGCCCTCCCGTCGCGCCGCCCGATCCGCCATCCATGGGCAAGGTGCCGATGCTGTCGACCGGCGTACCGGCCGCACCCGGCGCAGCGAAGACCGCGCTGCCGCGCGCGGCGAAGCTGCCGTCGACCACCCGGTAGACCACGCCCGCATGGCTGGCGCCCTGCCCGTAGAGGTTGCCGAGGATGTCGCCGGTGCAGGTGCCGGTGCAGCTCGCTGCGGTCAGCGGGGTCAGTGCGAAACCGTTCCTGAAGAAGTGCTGGCCGATCGCGCGGATATCCATCCCGCCGTTCGAGGGATCGGCAGCGCCGCCCGCGGTCGCCATGTTCCAACCGTACTCGGCGATATAGATGTCGAAGTCGATGCCGACCTTCTGCGCGGCGAAATCGATCGCGAGATCGCCGGAGAAGCTGCCGGCAGGTTCGGTACCTTCGTTGGTCGTCGGACGCGTGCCGCCGATCAGCGCATAGTTGACCAGACCGGTGGTCGGCAGATCGACCGCCGGCGCCCCGACGATGACATGGACGCCGGTATCCTCGACCTGTCCCTGATTGTTGTTCGGGTCGAGGAAACGGGCCCAGGCGATTGCGCCTTCGATGCTGCCGGCCTCCTCGTCCGGATCTGCCGGATCGAGGCCCGAACCGGCGGTGGAACCGACACTGTTGGTATACGTGTCGATCAGCCCGTCGGCATCGAAGGTTACCGTCGAATTGGAGTAGTTGCTCAGCGTCGAGCTCGGCAGGCCGAAGCGCGTGGTGAGCACTTCGAGGCCGGTAACCGTGCCCGAATAGGGCGTGCCCGTCCCTCCGGACCCGCCGCCCAGCGGCGTCGGTGCGCCGAACAGCGCGGCGCCACTGATCACCTGGTCGCTCCCGACCTGCGAGGTGTTGTAGACCGTACCCACCCGGTCGCCGCGAGTCGCACCGCCGAAATAGAGGTCGAAGCGCACCCGGCAATCGTCGCGGTCGCCGGTGGTGCAGGCATCGCCGACGTCCGAAATGCGCGAGATCAGCGTGATCGCATCGTCGTTGGGCCCCGGTGCGCCGAAGCTGGTCAGGGCGCCGGTGAAATCGCGCGTGTCGAAATTGTAGACCGTGTCGCCGCTCGCTTCGGGCATGGTAATCGTGCCCCACAGCCCGGCCTGCAACTGGCTCGAGGCGTAGACGATCCGCAGATCGCCGGCGAAGCTGCCCGGCGCGGTGTGCCCGTCGAGATAGGTCGGGTTGGTCGCCGCGAGCAGGTCGTAATCGACCGTCAGCTCGGTCTGGGGCGTCGGAATCGGATTGGCGCTCGGCGCGAGCAGCAGGTAGTGCACGCCGCCGTTCTCGGGGATCGAGACGGTCGCAAAGTTCATTTGCGCATCGCCGCCCGAATAGCGCCCGATCAGCGCGCTCTCGTCGCCATAGGTCTCCTTGTGCAGGTCCGCCGACGCGCCCAGCCAGGTGTTGCCGAAGCCGGTCCGCCGCGCGCTCAGCAACTCGCCGTCGGCACCGACCGAATAGCTTTCGATGTCGCCTCGCGACGCGGTGGTGAACCCGCTCGCCGCCGCGATGCGGACATCGGCATTGGCAGGGAATCCGCCTTGGTAGGGATAGTCGAACGCAGGGAGCGGGCCGCCGCCATTGCCCGGCAGGCCGGCGAACTGGTCGGGATCGCCGCCACCCTGCACGAAGGCGAGATAGTCGGTCAGGAAGGCCGCGATCGCGGCATCGAGGCTGCCGCCGAGGATATTGGCGTCGGCCAGCGCGGCGAGATAGGCCTCGATCGTGGCGAGGTCGAGATCGGCATAATCGCTCGGCAATCCGCCCGCGATCAGGAACTGGTAGTAGGCCTGGATCGCCGCGAGATAGTTTTGGTAGATCGGCAGCCCTGCAAACTCGGCCGGATCGCCGCCGCCGCTGACGAAGGCGAAATATTCGGCGAAGAAGGCATTCAAATTCGCATAGGCCGCAAATCCGCCCGCCGCATCGAGCGCGGCGAGATAGGCCTCGATGGTAGCCTGGTCGAGCGCACCGTAGTCCGCCGGAAGACCGCCATTGGCGAGGAAGGCGTAATAGGCGTTCAACGCCGCAACGTAGTCGGCATAGAGCGGCAGCCCGCTGAAGCCGTTCGGATCGCCGCCCGCCGCGAGGAAGGCGAAATAGCCGGTCAGCAGGTCGGCATTGGCGCCGAGGAGGTCGGCGAGCTGGCCCGAACCGACGATGGCATCGAGATAGTTCTGGAGCACCGCGAGGTCTTCGGCGTCGTAGTCCGCCGGAAGACCGCCATTGGCGAGGAAGGTCGCATAGGCGTTGAGCGCCGCGGCGAAGGCGGGGAAATCGGGTGGCACCGGCAGGTTGGCGAAATTGTCCGGATTGCCGCCACCCGCGACGAAGGCAAAATACGCGCTGTAGAAATCGGCCAGCTCGGCGAGGAAGGCGCTCGTCGCACCCGCCGCCTCCAGCGCAGCAAGATAATCGGCGATGGTTTCCTGCGTCAGCGCGCCATAGGCCGACGGGACCCCGCCATTGGCGAGATATTCGTAGTAGGCATTGAGCGCCTGTGCATAGCCGGCGAAGATGTTGGCGTTGAGCCCGGCGAAGGCGTCGACCTCACCACCGCCCTGCAGGAAAGCGAGATAGTCGGCGAAGAAGCCGGACTGCTCGCCGAGGAAACGGTCGAGCGCACCGACCGCGGCGATCTGCGCAAGATAGTCGTTGAGCACCGCGATATCGGCATCGCCATAGGCCGAGGGCAGCCCGCCCGCCGCCAGATAGGCGAAATAGGCGTTCAGCGCGTCGGCATAGCCGGCAAAGATATTGGCCGGGAGCCCCGCGAAGGCATCGGCATTGCCGCCCGCCTCGAGGAAAGCGAGATAGTCGGCATAGAACGCCGCCTGCCCGCCGAGCACCGTCTCGAGCAGGCCCGCCTCCTCGAGCGTCGCGAGATAGACTTGCAGAACCGCCGGATCGAGCCCGGCGTAGTCGCTCGGCAAGCGGCCGCTCGCGAGGAAGGCGAAATAGGCGTCGAGCGCGGCCTGGTATTCGGTCGCGAAGGCGAGCCCGCCATTGGCCAGATAGGCCGCGACGAGCGCGCGGTCGGCATCGGACAACTGTTGCAGCAATCCGCTGTCTGCGAGAAACGCGATATAGGCGTCGATCGTCGCCTGACTCGCGTCGGCGAAATCGGCCGGATTGCCGCCCGCCCGGATGAAGGCGAAATAGGCCGCTGTCAGGTCGGTGAAGCTCGGGCCGAAGGCGTCGGCATCGCCGCCCGCCCGGATGAAGGCGAGATAGGCCTCGACCAGTGCGCGGTCCTGAGCCGGGAGGCTGCCGAAGCCGCCGGTGCGGTCGGTGAAGGCGATGAAGCTGTCGATCTGGTCGAGGTTGGCGAGGCCGAAGGTCGACGGCGCCGCACCCGAGCGGATCAGGTTCAGGTACTGAGTCAGGAACCCGACATAGGCGGTGAGGAAGTTGTCCCCCGCTCCGCCGGTTGCGAGGAATTGCAGGTAGGTGCGGATGATGTCCGCCTGCGCGCCGGTGAACGGCGTGCCGCCATAGGCACCCTCGAGCCGGGCGGCCGCCGCGACCAGCAATTGCAGGTCGCCGACCGGGAAGGTCTCGATCGCCGGATTGCCGACCGCCGCCTCGACCCGGCGCGCGGCACCGAGAATATCGCCCGACGCACCCGCGGCAGCGAGCGCGTCGCCGAGAGTCACCGGCAAACCGTTTCGCGCTGCGGCGACAGGGCCCGCCTCGCCGCCCATCGCCAAGACTTCCGGCTCGTCGCCCCGGGTTCCGGGCGTAGCCTGCGCACCGTTCGACACGACCTGCCGCGGGCTCCCGCCCGGCGCGATCTCGAACATGTCGCCCGCAGCGAAACTGCGGAGATTGCCGTTGCGCCCGATCTGCGCGCGGCCCGTCAGCACATGCCCCGAACTCTTGCCGTCCGGTCCGACGCTGAATCGGGCCGCGGAGCCCGCACCGCTGACCTGGCCCTGCACGCCCTCGGGCATGCGCACGAGCGTGGTTCCGTCGCCGCCGGCCACGGTGACGCTGCCGGCATAAAGGTCGATCGTGCCGTCGGCGTTTATGCGATAATCGACCGCATCGACGAAGGATACTGTCGCGCCGCTGTCGAGCCGCAGCTGGGTCAGTCCGCCGACCTGGTTGACGCGCCCGCCCTCGTGGTACGCGACGCGATCATCGGTCGAGAACAGCACTTCGCCCGCAAAGGCGGGCGCGGCGAAGCAGAGGCTGGAGGCGGTCGCCATCAGGGCGGTGCCGAGGCGGAGGGTCGAGGTGCGAGTCATGGCCGTGTCTCCCGTCGAAGGTCTAGAATTCGAAGCGGACGCCGGCCGATGCGGTCCAGCGTTCGTAATCGTAAAGGGCGATATTGCTCCAGTTGCGCGAGTACGTGGCGCGCGGCTGAAGGAAGAGGTTGTCGAAGATCGCGAACTTGACGCCCGCCTGCAGGTCGAGCCGCTCGTCGTTGCGCTCGACCAGGAACAGCGCGTCGGCCTGGTCGTAGCGGCGCAGGTCGAAAGCCGCACCGGCGACGAAGGCGACGCGCTCGGTGACCGGGAACTCACCGCCGATATTGGCGGTGGCGAACCAGTTCGATTGAGCATCGCCCGCCTGGCGTCGCGTTTCCTCTTTCCCCCCGGAAAGATTGGCGGCGATCGTGCGCGTGATGTAGCCTATGCCCGCGGCGAAGCGGTCGGCGTCGCGCAGCGGGTCGGTATCGAAATCGAGCCGGTTCCACTGCGCCGACAGCGTCAGTGCACGCCCCTCGGACAGGTTCTTGGTATACTGGCCGATCACGCCGTAGGCGGTGCGATAGCCGTCGTGGGCAAGCCAGAATTTCTGCACCTGCCCCGACAGCGAGATCACGTCCTTGTTGGCGAAGGAGTGCGCGTAGCCCGCAGTGCCGATCAGCGCGGCCTGGTCGAAGGTGCGGCTGTCGAAATTGTCGCGCCAACTGCCCAGAGCGCTGGCGAACAGCCGGTCCTGCCGCCCGATCGCGGTGACGCCCGAAACACCGCCCTGGATCTCGTAGAACTCGTCCCCCTGCGCCACCGCGCCGGGGCCGAGCGTGCCCGGCCCGAGGAAGCTGAACAGCGGGATGACGATGGTGTTGAGATCGGTCGCGGCATTGATGTTGTCGTCGTAGCCGACGCGCGCGTCGATGAAGCCGCTGACATCCGATCCGCCGCCCGCGATCTGCTTGTCGAACTGGCGCACGAAGCCGGTGAAGCGCTGGCGCACCGGGTCGGGCAGACTCGGATCGTCGACCACGGTGGCGAATTCCTCGCGCGCGGTGTCGACGTCTCCGGCGAGCGCATAGGCACGGGCGAGTTCGGCGCGGGCCGGGGCGTTGTCGGGCTGGACCGCGAGCACGCGCTGGAGCGCGATGATCGCCTCGCCGTAGCGGCCCGCATCGAGCGCGGCGATGCCGAGCCGGTAGTCGAATTCGGGATCGCCCGCGCGCTCGGCCTCTTGCGCCGCCAGCGCTTCGTATTGCGCGGTCGCTTCGGCCGACTGCGCCGAAGCGCCGGTTGCGCCGGCCAACCCGATCGCAACGGCGAGCGCCGCGGTGACGCACAATTTCGTGATTTCATGTCGCATAACGCCCGTCCCCGAACAGGTTGGTATGCGATGGGTCTATCGGGGATCGGCCCGGCCCTGTCCGCTGACAAGCAGCGACAGCCTTGTGACAAGCACTGTTATGAGTTCGCCGAAAAAGTCGCGGATCAGTTGTCGATCAGTACGAAAGGTGCCCACAGGGCCGGATGCGCGGAATTTTCGATGCCCGGATCCTCGATCAGCGCCAGTTGCGCCCGGCGCAGCGCTTCGGCGCGCGCTAGGCCCGTGCGGGTGCCGCGCACGGTCTCGACGCTGAGCCGCGCCGCGGCGTCGTCGCGGACCCGCCAATGCGACAGCAACAGCGAACGGGCACCTGCTTGCGCAAAACCCGTCGCGAGGCCGGAAAAAACGGGTGCATTGCGGTCCGCGCCGGCCGCGGTGTTGCAGGCCGACAGGATGACCCAGTCGGCCCCGAGCTTCAGCCGGGCGATCTCGCTCGCGCCGAGCAGGCCGTCCTCGCCCGAACTTTCGTCCCCCGTCCCGACCAGCAACGCCGGCTCCCACAGGCCCGTCACTTCGCCCGCAACAAGGCCGTGGGTGGCAAAGGCGATAACCTCGACTTGCGACAGATCGGCCTGCTTGACCCGCTCTTCGGCCGCATCGGGACCGACGAGCAGCAGCCCGTCCTCCGACCCGATAGCCTGCGCGATCCGGCGCAGTTCCTCCGCCGCCTTGGGCAGCGGCGGCAGCTCGGCGATCGAACCGAGGTCGGGCCGGCCGCTGCGGAAGAGTGCGGTCGAATCGGGGGCGCGTTCGGCCGCACCGGGAAGTTCCACCCCGCCGATCCCGGCGAAACCGCGTCCCGCGACGCTCGCCCGTATCGCCGAGCGCATACCGAACATGTTCAGATTGCCGACCACCTGGAAGCTCGCCCGGCGCGCGAGCCAGGGCGCGTCCGCAAGCGCGCCCTCATGCGGCGCAGTCGTCAGCATGCCGAAGGGCAGGCTCGCCAGCGAGCGCCCGCCGAAGACGAGGACGCGCTCGCGCGCATCGCCATCGCCGAAGATCGCCCGGTAGAGCCGGTGCGCGGCATCGAGCGGGAAATCGCCGGCAGGTCCCTGCTCGACCGCCTCGCGCAGGCGGGCCACGGCATCGTCGGTGTCGGCAGTGCCGAATTCGCGCGTCGTCAGGCCGCCGCCGAAGCGCACGTCGATCACCCAGCCGCGTGCATCGCCCTCGACCAGCAGCAGCAGGCTTTCCCCTGGGTCGAGCCGCTCCGCAAAATCTGCCAGCGCAATCGGGGTCGGCCGCGAGCGTTCGACATAATCGGGGTGGAGCAGCCGCAGCTCGGTTTCGGCGGCCTGCCGCGCCGCGATCGCCTCGTCGAGCTGCGTTACGAGATTTTCGGCCCTTGCCACGTTCTGCGCATCGCGCGCCGCGCCCAGCGCTTGCGCAAGCCGGGTCTCCTCCCGCACGGCGCCGACCAACTGCGCGCGCAAGGCCGCCGGGCCGTCGGCAGGTGCGGCGCCGTAAGCCGCGATATTCTCCTGACCCAGCGAGAGGTCGGTGATGTTGGCCAGCTGGCCGGCGAGGAAGATACGTTCGGCATCGCCCTCCGCCAGCGCCATGCGCAGGTAGAGCAGCGAAGAGCGCCGGTTTGCATCGGCCTCGCTCACGCGCTGGCGGTCACCCGAAGTGATGTCGGTGAGCTTTTCCGCCAGCCGCTCGATCGCGGCATCGGCTTGCGGCCAGATGTCCGCTCCCGCCGCACCCTCCGCCTGCCGCAGGCGCAGGAGCAGCAGCTCGCCGTAGATCCGGTCGCGATGGGTGGGGATGAGCGTTTCGACCTGGATCGGCACCCAGCGCTCGGCGATCGCCAGCGCCTCCGCCGTCCGCCCGCGCCGTTCGAGAACGCCGGCCTCGAGCAGGTGGACGTTGATCCGCATCGGATGCGTTTCGGGAAGGTTGGCGTCGACTTCCTCGCGGGCCGCCCCGATACGGGCCTCGAACACGTCCCAGTCCTGCCGGCGGGCCGCTATGCCCGCGAGCGAGGATTGCGTTCGCGCGATCGTTTCCGAGCCGACCACGGCGCGCTTCTCCTCGAACACGGCGAGCGCCTGTTCGTGCAACACCGCCGCCTCGGCATCGCCGCCGGTCGCTTCGAGCGAGGAAGCGAGCGAGCTGAGCGACGCGGCGGTCCATTGGTGGTCGGGGCCGTGGATACGCTCGCGCGAGGCGAGCCCCTCGCGCAGGATCGGGATCGCCTGCCCGTGCATCCCGACCGCGGCGAGGTTGAGGCCGAAATTGTGCAGCGTGGTAGCGTAAGTCTGGTGCTCCGGGCCGAGGAGCTCGCGACCGAGGCGCTCGGCCTCGCGCATTACCTTGATCGCTTCGGCATCGCGCCCGCTGTCGTTGAGCACCGCGCCGAGCCCGGTGATGCGCTGGACCAGCCGCTGGTGATCGTCGGGCGCCAGTTCGCGCTGCTGGCGAACGGCCTCGCGCATATAGGGCAGCGCATCCTCGAACCGGCCCTGGCTGAACAGGATGTTGGCGAGGCTGTAGAGCGTCGAGGCGACATCGATATGCTCGGGCCCGTACATGTCCTGCCGGATCGCCAGTGCGCGGCGTGCGGTCTCCTCCGCCTCGTCGAGCCGCTTCAACGCGCGCAGCAGCACCGCGCGGTTGTTGAGCGCCTCGGCGATCTTGTCCTGCGGACCGCCTGCCTGCTCGTAGATCGCCGCACTGCGGGCCATCCATTCGGCCGCCGCGGTGTAGTTCTGCCCGCTGAAATGCGCAACGCCGACAAGCGTGATGAGATCGGCATGGTTTTCGAGCGGAACCGCCCCGTTCGCCTCGACCCGCTGCACGAGATCGAGCAATTGCTCGAGCGCCGCCTCGGGATCGGCGCGCATGTCGCGGCCGTCCCATGACTGGATTTCGGCTATGAGCGCCTCTGCGTGCTGTCGCGGTTCGAGGTCGTGCGCCACGGTCTCCTGCGCCCACGCGCACGGCGCCATTGCGAGACCCAGCCCGAAACACGCGATCACTGTCAGCTGCCGCATACCTTCCCCATCGGTATGCCGGCAGTGTCGACCAATTCTTACTCGATCACAAGGTAATACCGCGCCTCCGCCCGGCCCGGATTGCTGACCGTGATGTGATGGCGGTCGGTGAAGACGGGCACCCAATTGCACGAACTCTGTGCCGCGAGCTTGCGGCACACCGGCTTCTCCTTCGAGGTCGTCACTCCGAGCCGCAGCGTGCGGCCGTTGGGCGAAGACAGCGCGATCGAGGCCCGCTGCCCCGAGAGAAAGGTCTGCTCGATATCCTTGGTTTCGCCCGCGCCGATCGTGCCCGTCCGGTAACCCGGCCCGAGCGCCCGCCCGCGGAACGGGATCGCGCCGACGGGCCGCTGCGCGACCCATGTTTCGAACCGGCTGCGCGCGGCATCGTCCGCCGGCTTGCCCCCCAGCCGGTCGATTGCCGCGAGCGATTGCTCGAGCGCGTCGCGGTCGCCTGCCTCCGCGGCGCGATCCGCCGCCGCCAGCGCGAGCGCGAGCCGGGCGCCATTGGTCGCCGGCTCTGCAGCCGGGGATTCCGGGGGCGACGAGGATGCCGCAATCTCGGGCCGGTCGCCCTGGCTGCACGCGGCCACGGCGAGAACCGCCGCAATCGCAATCGGGATCGCCTTGAGCCTCATCGCATTTCACCTTTCGCCAGCTGGAACATGGCTCCCGCGTCGCTGTCCTCGAGCGTCAGTTGCAAGCCGTGCCGTTCGGCGATGGCGCGCGCGAGCGCGAGGCCGAGGCCGCTGCCGGGCTGGCCGCTCTTGTCGCCGTTGCCGCGGTAGAACCGCTCGAACACCCGCTCGCGGTCCTCAGCCGGGATGCCGGGGCCGTCATCCTGCACCACCAAAACCGGGCCCGGATCGAGCGTCAGGCGAACGAGACCGTCTTCGGGCACGTATTTGAACGCATTGTCGAGCAGGTTGGTGACCAGACGGCTGAGCTGCGTTTCCTCGGCGGCGATCCAGATGTCGGGCTCGACACGCCATTCGAAGCTGTGTCCCGATTCCTCCGCACTGTCGGCATAGAGATCGCATATCCGCGACACCATCGCCGACAGGTCGAGCTGTTCGAGGCCGAGCCGGTCGCCCTGGCGGGCCTTGCTGGCGGCGATATCGAGCAGCGATTCGAGGATGCCGACCAGCCGACGAATCTCCGCGCGCGCCTCGACCAGCCGCTCGGCGACCTCGGGCTGCGGGTTGGCAGCGAGCGCGCGCACCAGCCGCCCGTCGAGATGCATCAGCGGCGTGCGGATTTCGTGCGCGACCTGGTCCGAACTGTCGCGATAGGCCTCCATCAGCCGCCGTACGCGGCCGAGCGCCGCCGCGCTGTGCGCGGCGAGTTCGTCGATCTCGTCACTGCCGTGCTTGCGCTCGATCGACGCGAGGCTGTCGCCGCCGGGCGAACGGAACGCCTCGTTGACGAGGTTGATCCGCCGATGCAGCCGCGCCGCGGCGAGCCGGCCGAACACGCCGACCAGCACCACGAACACCGCCCCGCCGATCAGGAATACGAGCGCGACGCGCTGGAGCAATGGGCCGCTGTCCCCGGTCTCGCGCGCGACCAGCAGGCGCAGGTCGGGCCCGAGCTGCGTCGCGCGCGCGAAGGCAGGAGTGTTCTCGCCGATGCGGATCCGGCCGCTTTCGGAGACCGAGGGATCGAGCCTCGGCCAGTTCGCGATATCGCCCGCGATCCGCCGTCCGGCATCGTCGGCCAGCAGGTAATGCGGAGCGCTGCCATCGGCCGGAGTGATCGCGAGGCGATCGCCGATCCGGCTTTGCAACTCTTCCTGTCCCACGCTGGCATAGATATCCACCAGCCCGGCGAGGTCGACATCGACCGCATCCTCGGCCGATGCCTCCATCGTCCCGCGGATCGTCTGGTCGGTCAGCACCCACAACCCGAAGACGAGCAAGAGCGACAGGCCGATGGCCAGCCACACGATGCGCGAGAATATCGAACGGCGCGCCTGAATGGCTACCTCCCGTCGAGCAGGCGGTAGCCCGAGCCCCAGATCGTCTCCAGCGCAGGGCTGTCGAAACCTTCCTCGAGCTTGCGCCGGAGCCGGCCGATATTGACGTCGACGACATTGGTCTGCGGATCGAACGACATGCCCCACACGTCGCGCAGCAGCATCTCGCGCGTCACGACTTCGCCCGCATTTTGCATGAAGTAGCGGAACAGCTCGAATTCGCGCGGGCTCAGCGCAAGATGCTCGTTCTGGCGGAAGGCGGTGCGCGCCTTCACGTGGCATTCGAATGCGCCGTAGATGATCACCGCGCTGTGCTCGCGCCCCGAAGAACGGCGGTGGAGCGCCTTGATCCGGGCGAACAGCTCGGGCGCCTCGAACGGCTTGGCGAGATAGTCGTCCGCACCCGATTCCAGCCCCTCGGCGCGGTCGCTGGTCCGCCCCAGCGCGGAGAGCATCAGCACCGGGGTGCCGACGCCGCTTTCGCGCAGCCGCTTGATGATGGTCAGCCCGTCGATATCGCCGAGCATGCGGTCGAGGATGATGACGTCGAACTTCTCCATCCCGGCGCGCAGCAATCCGCCGCTGCCGGTGCTTTCCCACACCACGCGGTCGCCGCGTTCGGAAGCCAGCTCCTGCACTTCGCCGGCAGCGCGCTGGTCGTCCTCGACGTAGAGAATGTTGAGCGCTTCGCTGGTGCTCATCCTGCCGTTCCCCGTCCTGTCGGGCGTGCCGTCCCGCGGCGGCGATACCTGTGCCACCGCCGCGGGTTCCGGGCAAGCATGCGGCTCAGCCAAGGTCTTCGACCGAGACCCAGCCCCTGGTGCCGTAATTGTCCTCGACCTCGATGAACAGGCCTTCGCGGCCGCCCGTCGGGCTGAGTTCGGTGCCGGCGCGCAGGCTGCGCACTTCGCCCGCTTCGGCGGCGGGGCCGTCGCGCAGGATGGTGTCGACCGCGACCACCGCCGCGGGTTCGGGCTCGGCATCGGCCTGCGGCGCCATCGCGGCGGCCTGCTGCAGCACCTCGCCCTGCGCCGAGATGCCGTTGAAGGCGATGACGAAGGCTTCGGCCATCAGCTTGCCGTTCTTGTTGCTCGCATAGCCCGCCGCCTGCGCGCCCTGCGTCCAAGCGTTCGAACCGCCGAAGCTGAGCGTGGTCTTCTTGACCTCGCCCGAGCCGACGGTGATCGTCTGGCCGGTCGCGGGGCTGAGTACCTTGATCGCGGCGGCGACGCGCTTCTTCTTGCCGCCGAAGCCGCCGAACGCGCCGAGCAGCGCGCCGCCGATCGGAACCTTGGAGAGCACGGAACTCGCCGCGCCCGACCGCCACAGCCCTTCCATCGCCGCCGACTTGGCCACTTCGACCGACTTGTCGACCTCTTCCTTGCTCCCGCCGATGACGTTGAGGAGGAAATCCGCAGCCTGGCCGCTGGCCGGGTTGAGCGGGGTGAAGCAGCCCGATTCGATCGCCAGCGTGTTGATCAGCTCGCGCGGGGATCCGAGGCCGTATTCGGTCCAGCCCTGCGTATCGCCGTCGACCACGGCGATGGTGCCGTAGCTCTGCTCGCAGGTCTGCAGCTGAACCTCGTCCTTCTTCTTCGCCAGCGCGGGCGTGGCCGATCCGGCGACGAAGGCGGCGGTGGCGAACAATGCAATTGCGTGTTTCATGTGAAGCTCCCTGTTGAAGTCGCACACGACCATGCGCGCATGCGGCGGCACGCCCCACACACCAAGCTTGTCAGGGCTGTGACAAAGCCTGTTAGAAAGCCGCAATCGGCACTCGCGATGCCGCTGGCGGGTCGGACGGCGGTAAGCGCGGAGGCTTGATGTTGCACTGTGTTCGCGTTGGGGCTAGCGCGCCTCGACCCGCCCGATCATCCGCCCCGACACTGATTGGCCCGCCCGGACAGAACGCATCAGCATGACCGATACCGCCTCCACCGCCGACCTGCTCGACCGCCCGTTCCGCGAAGCCTTCGGCGAAGTCGAGACGCGCGCGCGCGCGATCTGGGAGGCGGAGAAGCCCGACCGCTGCGATCTCGACAGCGACAATCCCGACAAGCGCTACGTGCTCGGCATGTTCCCCTACCCGTCGGGCAATGCGCATCTCGGCCATGTCCGCGTCTATGCCCTGTCCGACGCGGTCGCGCGGCTGTCGCGCTTCCGCGGCTACGAGGTGCTGCACCCGCTCGGCTGGGATGCGTTCGGGCTGCCGGCGGAGAACGCCGCGATCAAGAACAAGGTCGATCCGGCCGAATGGACCGCCAAGAACATCCACGCGATGAAGCACGAGCAGTTCTCGCGGCTCGGCATCTCGTTCGACCTCGCGCAGGAGACCAATTCCTCCTCGCCCGAATTCTATCGCTGGACGCAATGGCTGTTCCAGACGCTGTACGATCACGGGCTGGTCTACCGCGCCGACGGCTGGGTCAATTGGGACCCGGTCGACGAAACGGTGCTCGCCAACGAGCAGGTCATCGACGGGCTCGGCTGGCGCTCGGGCGCGCCGGTCGAGCGGCGGCGGCTGCAGCAATGGTATATCCGCATCACCGAATATGCGCAGCAGCTGTGGGACGGGCTGGATACGCTGCAGGGCGGCTGGTCGGACGAGGCGATCGCGGTCCAGCGCGGCTGGATCGGGCGCAGCGAGGGTGTCGAGATCGCCTTCCCGGTGGTCGGGAGCGACGAGCATTCCATCCGCTGCTACACCACCCGCGCGGATACGATTTTCGGCGTCACCTCGGTCACGCTCGCGCCCGAGCACGAACTAGTCAAGGTGCTCGCTTCGCCCGAACAGCGCCCCAAGGTCGACGAATACGTCGCCTGGGCGACCAATCGCAGCGAACTCGAACGCGAGACTGCCGAGCGCACCGGGGTCGAACTCGGCGCGAGCTGCCGCAATCCGCTGACCGGCGAGGAAGTGCCGGTCTATGTCAGCGAATACGTGCTCGGCGGCTACGGTACCGGCGCGATCATGAACGTGCCCGCGCACGACGCGCGCGATTTCGATTTCGCCCGGCGTAACGGGCTGCCGATCAAGCAGGTGATCCTACCCTCCAAAGGTGCGCCGGAGGGCGAGCTCGACGAGGCCTATACCGACCCCGGCGTGATGGCGAATTCGGGCCGCTTCGACGGCATGCCGAGCCTCGATGCCAAGCAGGCGATCATCGACCATCTCGACGAGCAGGGCCTCGGCAAGCGTCGGGTCAATTTCCGCCTGCGCGACTGGCTGATCTCGCGCCAGCGCTACTGGGGCGCGCCGATCCCGATGGTGCATTCGGACGAGCACGGCTGGGCGAAGGCGCCCGACCTGCCCGTCATGCTCCCCGCCGGCGCCGATTTCGGCAAGGGGTCGGGCAAGGCGATGGCGAGCGTGCCCGGCTTCGTCGAGACCACCTGGCCCGGCACCGGCGAACCCGCGCGGCGCGAGACCGATACGATGGACACCTTCATGTGCTCCTCGTGGTATGCGTGGCGCTTTCTCGACGCCGCCAATTCCGGCGAAGCGTGGAGCCCCGAACGAGCGAAGGACTGGATGCCGATCGACTATTATGTCGGCGGGCTCGAGCACGCTTCGCAGCACCTCATTTATTTCCGCTTCATCAGCTATTTCCTCCATTCGATCGGGCTCACCCCCGAGCCCGAGCCGGTGCGCAATTTCCTCGACAACGGCATGGTCCGGCTTGGCGGGGCGAAGATGTCGAAATCGAAGGGCAACGTGATAGTGCCGACCGAGATGGTCGACCGTTTCGGCGCCGACGCGCTGCGGCTCTACACGCTCGCCGACACCCCGCTGCGGCGCGATATCGACTGGGACGATGCCGGGATCGAGGGCAAGCAGCGCTTTCTCGGGCAGATCTGGACGCTGTGCGGCGAGCTGGCGGCGGCACCGGCGCTCACGGGCGGACCGAAAGCGGAAACGCCAGCCGAACGCGCCGCGATGCGCGAACTCGCGAAGCTGGCGCGCGACGTGGCGGAGCAGGTCGAGGAACGGCGCGGGTTCCACAACGCGATCGCCGGTCTGCACAGCTTCGTCGGCGAAGTGCGCCCGCTGGCGCAGAAGGCGGAGGCGAAGGAACTCCCGCTGCTGCGCCACGTGATGGCCGAGTTCATGAAGGTGCTTGGCGTGTTCGCGCCGCATATCGCCGAATATCTGTGGCGCGAGGCGTTCGGGAACACCGGCAGCGTGTTCGGCGAGGCGTGGCCCGATCCGGGCGAGGAATATCTCGCTGCCGAGGAAGCCACCATCTCGGTGCAGGTCAACGGCAAGCTGCGCGCGACCGTCACCGTCCCCGCCGATGCCGGGGAGGAGGCCGTGATCGAGGCCGCGAAAGCCGATGCCAAGGTCGCGCAATATCTCGCCGACGGCACCTTGCGCCGCACCATCCACGTGCCGGGGCGGTTGGTCAATTTCGTCGTTACCTGAGCAAATGGCTCGTTGGAAATCGGTCATTCTCTCCCCTCCCCTTGGGGAGGGGTAGAGGGTGGGGGTTCGGCGCTGTGGCCAGGTCGATGCGAGCCACCGACGCCGTACACCCCCACCCGACCTCCCCCTCAAGGGGGAGGGGGTCAGATAGTCTTGTCCGTAGCGGATCAATGCCATCGCATAGACCGCGTGCATCCGGTTGCGCACAGCCGGAATAGGCGGCCCCGCTTGCCATTCGCCGCAGGTCGGCTACCCATACCGGCTTGAATTGCGGGAACAGCCGGTGCCGGTGCGGCACCGCGCAGAGGGGACATCGCATGAAATTCTGGTTCGCCATTCCGTTGTGGCAGCGCGTCGTAGCGGCGCTCGTTCTCGGCATCCTCGCCGGGTGGCTGTGGGGGCCGGGTGCCGAGAGCATCAAGATCGTCGGCGACATCTTCATCGCCTTCATCAAGATGCTGGTGGTTCCGCTGATCTTCTTCAGCCTCGTTGCCGGCGTCGCCTCGATCGGCGACCTGCGCAAGCTCGGCAGCGTCGGCTGGCGCGCCCTGCTGCTGTTCGTGGTCACCGGGCAGATGGCGGTATGGCTCGGCCTCGCGATCGGCACTTTCGTGCAGCCCGGCTCGGGGCTGGACGCCTCGGGCATGGACCTCGACCCGGCCGCGCTCGAACGCGCGCAACAGCGGCAGCAGGACGCGGTCACGTTGCAGGACATGATCCTCGAAATCGTGCCGTCGAGCCCGGTCCAGGTGATGGCCGACGTCAACGTGCTGCCGCTGATCGTCTTCTCGCTGCTGATCGGGATCGGCATCCTGATGGCGAAGGAGGAAGGCGAGCCGGTGCTCAAGATCTTCGACGCCGGCAGCGTGGTCATGCAGAAGGTCACCATGGTGGTGATGGAGCTGACCCCGTTCGGCGTCTTCGCGCTGATGGCTTGGGTCGCGGGGACGCTCGGGCTGGAAGCGCTGCAGGCGCTCGGCATCCTCGTCTTCCTCAACTATCTCGGCTGCTTCCTGATTATCGGCATCATCTATGCCGGGATGATCAAGTTCATCGCGCGGCTGCCGGTGGTGGATTTCTTCCGCGGCATCGTCGACGCGATGGCGGTCAGTTATTCGACTGCGAGTTCGAACGCGACCCTGCCCGTCACGCTGCGCTGCGCCCGGCGCAATCTGGGCGTGTCGAATTCGGTCGCGAGCTTCGTGATCTCGCTCGGCGCGACGATCAACATGAACGGAACCGCGATGTATCTCGGCCTCGCCACGCTGTTCGGGGCGCAGGTGTTCGGGGTCGACCTGTCGATGGGCGACTACGTGCTCATCTCGGTGCTCGGCACGCTCGGCGCGATCGGCGCGGCGGGAATCCCGGGATCCGGCCTGATCATGATGGTGCTGGTGTTCGGCGCGGTCGGCGTGCCGCTCGAGACGATCGCGCTGGTGGCGGGCATCGACCGGATCATGGACATGATGCGCACCACCACAAACGTCAGCGGCGACGCGGCGGTGGCGACCACGGTGGCAAGCCTGACCGGCGAGCTCGACCGCGAGGAAATGATCAGCGCGGACGATGTCTGACTGCTGGATCCGGTTTCAAGATTGCTGAACTGGTGCGGTTAGGAGTCCTTGTTGCGTGCGGTCGGGGCGTCCGCCCCTCCCTTGCCGCCTCGCCGCCAAAAAAAGACTCCGGGTGGGGGCGTGGGATGGAACAGCAAGGGACGCACGGACGTGCGGCCCGCACGCAACAAGGACCCCGGCCGCTACCGCAGCCATTCCAGCCGCGCCCAACCGAACCCTACCGGATAATCCCCGCGACGCGCATTTCCGCCGGGGTCACCACCCCGTCGCGGTCGCCGTCGATGCGGTCGAAATTGGCCTGCGTCGCGGTGCGGTGCTCGACCAGCGTGATGAGCCCGTCGCCATCGCCGTCGAGCTGCGCCATCATCGGCGCGGCATCGATCGGGATCGCCGCCGGGTTGGCGAGCTGGGCGAACTCATCGGGCGTGAGCGTCCCGTTGCCGTCGGCATCCAACCGATCGAACACCAGCCGGTTCTGGCGCAGCGCCTCGGCCTGCGCCGCCTGCCGCTGCGAAGCCTCGACCTCGGCGCGCGTCACCCTCCCGTCGCCGTCGCCGTCGAGCCGCGCGAACTCGGCGTTCATGCTGGCGACGAAATCGCCGCGGTTGACCGAGGGCACATCGGCGTCCTGCGCCAAAGCGGGCGGCGCGAGCGCCGCCAGCGCCATCACGGTTGCGATCGAAACATACCTCATGCGACCTCCGGGAAACCTCTGCCGACAGCCGGATAGACCCTTCGGCGCCGACCGTGCAACCGCGATCACCCGCCCGCGGCGATCCAGGCGTCGATCTTCGCTTCGAGCACCGGCAGCGGCAGCGCGCCCGTGTTGAGCACCTGGTTGTGGAATTCGGGCAGGTCGAAATCGTCGCCCAAAGCGGCCTCGGCCTTCTCGCGCAGTTCCTGGATCTTGAGCGCGCCGACCTTGTAGGCGAGCGCCTGGCTGGGAATAGCGATATAGCGCTCGACCTCGGCCACCACCTCGGTGCGGGTCATGCCCGAATTTGCGAGCATGAAGTCGATCGCCTGCTCGCGGCTCCAGCCCTTGGCGTGCAGCCCGGTATCGACCACCAGCCGCATCGCGCGCAGCTGCTCGTCCTGCAGCGTGCCGTAGCGGTTCCACGGATCGTCGTAGAAGCCCATCTCGTAGCCGAGCGTCTCCGAATAGAGCGCCCAGCCCTCGACATAGGCGGTGTTGCCGCCGAAGCGCATGAAAGCGGGCAGCGCGTCGTTCTCGCGCGCGAGGCTGATCTGGAAGTGATGCCCCGGCGCACCCTCGTGCAGATAAAGCGTGACGTTGCCGGTCGTCAGCCGGCTCGGCAGGTCGTAGGCGTTGAAATAGAACGTGCCGGGCCGCGAGCCGTCCGGCGCGCCCGACTGGTACGAACCCCCCGCCGAGAACTGCTCTATCGCGGGATCGTAAGGCTTGATCTCGAGCGGGGTCTTGGGGAGCACCGAGAAATACTCCCCGATCTTCGCGTCGACCTGTTCTCCGATATCGTAATAGGTCTGCGTCAGCGCCTTGCGGCTCTCGGGCTTGAACTGCGCGTCGGTGCGGACGAAATCGAAGAACTCGTTGAGCGTGCCGTCGAAGCCGACCTCGTCCCTGATCTCCAGCAGACCGTTCTTGATCCGCGCGACTTCGGAGAGGCCGAGCTCGTGCAAATAGTCGGCGGTCAGCGGCAGTGTGGTGGTCTGCTCGATCATCTGCGCGTAGAGCTTCTCGCCGCCTTTCATCTGGCTCAGACCGACGCTTTCGCGCGCCACCGGCAGGTATTCGTCGCGCAGGAAATCGCGCATCTTCTCGGTCGCGTCGTAGAGCTCCTGCGTCTTCGCCTCGTAGGCCGCGGTAAGGCGCGCCTTGTCCTCGTCGGAGAAGTCCTCGGGGAAGTTCTGCACCGGCTTCATGAACTGCGATTCGGCGATCGGGATCGCCAGCTGCGTGTCGAGCTGCTGGATCACCCGGTCGATGGTCAGGCTGGTTTCGAGCACGCCGCTCTCCATCCCCTCGCGGAACTTGTCGATCGAGCGGTCGCCGATGGCGATGTAGTCGTCGTGTCGGGAGAGATTGTCCTCGTAATTCTCGATCGTCTTGAACTGCGCCGCGCTCTCGCCGCTGGCGAAGGTCGGGTAGAAGGTGTGGAAGCCCGAGAAGTGGTTGACCGGGCGGACCTCGGTCAGCGCGCGGATCTCGTCGGTCTGCCCGCGCAGCGCCGATTCCTGCTGGTACTTGAACACGTCGTAGGCGAGTTGGTCGGTCGCATCGAGCTGGCTGCGGTCGATCTGCGCGAGCAGCGCGAGGTTGAGCTGCGTATCGAGCCGGTTGGCGTAGAAATTGCTGTCGGTGAGGAAATCGCCGAGCCGGTCGGCATCCTTGTCGTCGCCGCGGAACAGCCGGCCGAGCGGGTTGATCTCGAGATTGCGCGCATCGGATTCGGCGAACAGCGCGAACAGCTTGTCGTGCTCGCTCTTGGGCGCTTGGGAGGTCGTATCTGCAGCGTCCTGCGCGAGCGCAGGCGTGGCAGGCAACGCAAGCGCGGCGGTGGCGGCAAGCAGCGCCAGGCGGATCGATTTCATGCTGGTTTCCCCGAGTTTGGATTCGTCGATGGTGTATTGAGCGGATAACACGAGATACGACCCCGGGCTATCGACCAAGCCCGCAATGCCTTCGACGAGCGGCGGCGAAGGGCGTTTGCGGGCGTGGATATGGACCGCCGACCGGGGTGCTTTCGAAAATAGTGCCTCGATGAATGTCCGTTCGATTTCAGTCGCTTGGGGTTGAATTTTCCCGACGGGGTGTCACCTTCCAAAGTCCCGGTAGCGCGCCGCCACGAAGCGAAAGTCACAGGCCGCGCCGGGCGAGTGTGGTGCAGGGTGGTGGGGCGATGCGGCATGCACCGGGTCTTGCACAATCGAGGGCATGTAGGACACTGTTTTCGCCGCGCACCTTTACTGAGCTTTGCTCTCTTCCCGTTCGCCCTGAGCTTGTCGAAGCCTGTCCTGAGCGGCTGGCTTGCCAGCCAGCCGAAGGGGGCCGCTCTTCACTTCTAGCACCACGCCGAAAGAAAGACGGTGCTTCGACAAGCTCAGCACGAACGGGGGAAGGGTGGCACTTCACCACGACGACAGCGCTCAATCGAGACAGTAGCGGTCGCCGCGCCGCGCCACCTTGAACCCGCGTGCCTCGACCTCGCGGCTCTCTGCGCTCGCCGGATCGCGGATCGGATTGGTGTGGTTGTAGTGGATGAAATGGACCTTGGCGCGCTCCTCGGGCGGGAGGTGCTGCAGCAGGTCCATCGTCTCGGTGACGCGCGGGTGCGGGATTTCGGACATGTCGCGCCCGGGCAGTTCGTCGTCGTTCCAGAAAGTGGCATCGATGAATACCGCGGAAAGGCCCTCGGTGATCTGCGTCGTTTCGCCGCCCATCGCCTCCATCTGCGCCCAACTGTCGAGATCGGGCAGATACAGCGCTGCCCCGCCCGTCGTCATGATGAAGAATCCCACGGTTTCGGAAAACTCGTCGCGGTGCGGTACGGCGACCGGCCAGACGCCGAACCTGTCGCTGACAGGCATCAGTTCCTCATCGGCAAGCGGCATAAGCGCGATGTTGCCGAGCTCGGCAAGCTGGCTCCACGGACCGTTGCCGCGCAGAAAAGCGGTCATTCGCGGCATGGCGAAGACGGGTATTTGCCCGGCGCCCGCCGCCTCCCGGCCGAGATACGCCAGACCGAGATAGTGCCCGATATGCGCGTGGGTCAGGAATATCCCGTCGATCCCGAGGCCATCCTTCGGCGGCTCGATCGCATCGAGCATCGCGAGCTGCTCGGTAATCGCGGGCGTCGCGTCGAACAGGTAGCGCTTGCTGCCGGTTCGGTCGATTAGCGCCAGCGAACTCGGCAGCAGGCGCGGTCCGGTATCGCCTGCGTTTCCGATCTGCGGCGCGCCCGCATCCTGCCCCGCGCCGAGCACCACCAGTTCGAGTTGGCACCCGGCGACGTCCGCAGCTGCCACCGGCGCAGCGGCCAGCAGCGCCGCGGCGAGCGGCGCGATTCGCCTCACTCGATCACCCGCCCGCGCACCATCACCCAGTCGACATTCTCGAGCACGGTCACATCCTCCAGCGGATTGCCCGACACCGCGATGATATCGGCCGAATAGCCCTGCGCGATCCGGCCGATCTCGCCTTCCATCTCGAGCACTTCGGCCGCCCTGGTGGTGGCGCTCGCAAGCGCCTCGCGGTTGCTCATGCCCTGCCCGACCATTAGCGCGAATTCCTCCGCGTTGCGACCGTGCTCGAACACGCCGGCATCGGTGCCGAAGGCGATCGGCACGCCCCAGCGATAGGCCTTGCCCATGAACACCTGCGCGGTCTCGGCGACGGCGCGGATCTTGTCCTCGACCACCGGCGTGTAGATGCCCTTGTCTAGCCGCTCGGTGACGCCCTTGAACGCCATCAGCGTCGGGATCAGCACGGTGCCGTTCGCCTTCATCTCGCGCGCGGCGGCCTCGTCGAGATAGGTGCCGTGCTCGATCGTATCGATCCCCGCGCGGCTCGCCGCCTCGATCCCGCGCGCGCCGTGCGCATGCGCCATCACCTTGAGGCCGAGCGAATGCGCGGTGTCGGCGATGCTCTTCATCTCGGGGCTGGTGAAATGCGCCTCGAGCCCGCGGCCCTGCTGGCTGAGCACCCCGCCGGTGGCGGTGATCTTGATGACGTCCGCCCCGTTCTGGCTCGCGCGGCGGACCTTCTCGGCGCATTCGACCGCCCCGGTGCAGGCATAGCCGCTGGTGAGGATCTGGTTGATCTCGGGCCGGAAGCCCGACACGTCGGCATGCCCGCCGACGATCGCCAGCGCAGGGCCGGCGGCAACGATGCGCGGGCCGGGGATGATACCTTCCTCCGTCCCGCGGCGCAGCGCGAAGGCGGTGTGCTGCGCGCTGCCCGCCTCGCGCACCGTGGTGAAACCGGCCAGAGCGGTGATGCGCGCGTTCTTGGCGCCGACGACCACGCCCCATTCGTCGGGCTCGACCGCTTCCTTCCAGAAATCGCCGCCCGGATCGCCGGTCAGGTGGACGTGCAGGTCGATCAGGCCGGGCAGCACGGTCTTGTCGCTCAGGTCGATCACCGTTGCCCCAGGTGCGCCCTGATGATGCCCCACCTGCACCCCGGTGACGCGCCCATCCTCTATGAACACCGTCGAGGGACCGGTCGGCTCGCTGTCTGCATCGATCAGCACCGATCCGGCGTGGATGACGGTGGCTTCGGCCAATGCGGGGGCGGCGCTCAGCGCGAGGCCGGCAGCCAGGATTTGGGTGAGTTTCATCGGGTCCTCCCTTTCGGCGGCGGGTGATGCCCGCCCGCCCGCTTCGGCGCAAGCGGAACACGCCCTGCCGGTTGCCGTTGGATAGGCACGCTGTATGACAAGCAACATAGTTTCATATGAGAGGATATTCATGACCCGCACGCTGCTGACCGCCGCCACCCTGCTCGCTTCCGCCTCGATCGCCGCCACCGCCGCCGCGCGGCCGATGACGCCGGAGGATGTCGCGAAGCTCGAAAGCGTCGGCCAGATCGCGGTATCGCCCGACGGCAGCCGGATCGCCTACACCACCGCCGCGCTGCCCGATGTGACCGAGGGCGAGGAGAACGGCTCGTTCAGGCAGAAGCTCAAGGTTGCGTTCGGGCCCGACGATGCACGGCAGTTCCTGCCCGACGATATCAGCCCCTCGACGGTCGGCTTCTCGCCCGACGGGCGGATGGTGAGCTTCCTGTGGGAGCACGACGACGACGATCATCGCGCGGTGTGGGGCATCCCGGTCGACGGCGGCGCGCAGCGCAAGCTCGCCGAGGTCGAGGGCGCCGACGTGCGCTCCTACGCGTGGAGCCCCGACGGCGGCACGCTCTACCTGCTCGCCGCGGCGGAGGAGGACAAGGACCGCAAGGCCGAGAGCAAGGACGGCTTCGACGCGGTGGTCTACGAGGAAGAGGCGCGGCTCAACCGGATGTTCGCGGCGCGCGTCGGCGCGGAGATCGACGCCGATCCGCGCGCGATCGCGATCCCCGGCTATGTCAGCAATTTCGACATCGCGCCCGACAACGCCACCGCCGTGGTCGAAAGCGCGCCGACGCCCAATGTCGACGACAGCTATACCTCGAAGCGGGTGCATATCATCGACCTCGCCAGCGGCGAGGTACGCCGCGTGGTCCAGACGCCGGGCAAGCTGGGCGATGTCGAGATTTCGCCCGACGGCGCGCGGCTGTCGATGATCGCGGGGGTCGACATGAACGACCCGGCGGCGACCACGTTGCATTTCGTCGATATCGAGACGGGCGATTTCTTCGCTCTCAACGAAGGTGCCGCCGAAGCGGCGCTCGACGCCGAGTGGATGGCCGACGGACGGCTCGCGACAGTGGTCCATGTCGGCGCGCAGAGCCTGCTGCGGATCTACAACGCCGACGGTTCGGTCGGCGAGGAACACGACCCGGGCGAGCTGATCCTGACCGATGTCGAGATCGGCGGCGGCCGGATGGCGGTCGAGGCGCATGCCCCGAGCCATCCGGGCGAGCTGTTCGTATGGTCTGACGGTACGTTCCGGCGCTGGACCCGGCACAATCCGTGGCTCGAGGATATCGATTTCGGCGAGCAGCGCACCATGACCTATACCGCGCGCGACGGGCAGCAGGTCGAGGGCATTCTGATCGAGCCGGTCGGCGGCCCGGCGCGCGGCGGCTCGCCGCTGATCCTCGACGTCCATGGCGGGCCCGAGGCGCATGAATCGAACGGCTGGAACACCGCCTACGGCGCGCCCGGACAGGTCGCCGCGGGGCAGGGCTATGCCGTGTTTCTGCCCAATTACCGCGGCTCGACCGGCTACGGCACCGCCTTCTCCAAGCAGCACCAGGGCCGTTACACCGATCCCGAATTCACCGACCTGGTAGACGCCAAGCGCGCGCTGGTGGCGGAAGGGATCGCCGATGCCGACCGGGTCGGCGTAACCGGCGGCTCATACGGCGGCTACGCCACCGCATGGTCCTCGACCGCGCTGTCGGACGAATTCGCCACGGGGGTGATGTTCGTCGGTATCTCCAACCAGATCAGCAAGTTCGGCACCACCGACATCCCCTACGAAATGTACAACGTCCATTCGCGCGCCTGGCCGTGGGACGACTGGCAGAAGATGCTCGAAGTCTCGCCGATCTACCATGTCGACAAGGCTGAGACGCCGCTGCTGATCCTCCACGGCGAAGACGACACGCGCGTCAGCCCGAGCCAGAGCTACGAGCTCTACCGTTCGATCAAGGTCAGGAAGCCCGACGTGCCGGTGCGGCTGGTGCTTTACCCGGGCGAGGGCCACGGCAATTCGAAGGCCGCCGCGCGTTACGACTACAATCTGCGCATGATGGAATGGTTCGACACCTACCTCAAGACCGGCGACCGCGATGCCGAAATGCCCGACCCGCGGCCCGAGTTGCGGATCGAGGACGGCGAGGAGGAATAGGGGCTGGAGGTTTTTCCAGCTTCGCGGGATCGGCACCGGCACGCTCCCCGAGTCTTTGTTGCGTGCGGGCCGGACCTCCGGCCGGCCCTTGCTGTTCCATCCCGCGCCCCCACCCGGCCACCCCGACCATAGCATCCTATGGGTGGCCGGGTGGGGGCGCGGGATGGAACAGCCCCGGCGGGCCGACGACTGCCAAGCAGCGACAGGTCTCGTCGCCGCCGGAAAACAAGGCTCCTGGGATAGCGTGCCGATGCCGCATCCGTTTTAAGCTCGCTGAAACAGAATATGCAGCCTCAGAATGTGTAACCGATCCCGGCGCCGAACAGCCACTGGTCGGCGTCGCCGCGGATGCTGGTGAAGGGCGACCGTTTGGCGTCGCCGAGCAGGCGCGAATAACCCGCAATGCCGATCAGCGCGAACCCGCCATTGGCGAGATCGCCGTCGAGGTCGACTCCGACCAGTGCGTTGAGACCGATACTCTCGAACCCGCCTTCGGCCTGGAAGCCGGGGAGCACATCGGGCGCCGGCAGCAGCGTGTTCACGGGCGGAACAGAGTAATAGTAATCGGCGTAATCGTCGTCGACCCAGACGGTACTGGCCGAGAGCGACACCGCCGCGCCGCGGCTGACGGGGGTGAAATAGGTCACCGAGGGCGACACGGTCATGCCGCTATGCGCGCCCGCGACGTCCCACACCGCGTCGACGTTGACGCTGAGGCTGTCATAGGGATTGAGCACGCCCGGAAAGCTCACGCCTGCCGTCGGTCCGACCTCGATCGCGGTATCGAGTTCGCCATAGGCCTCGACGATCGGATCCTCGATCTGCGTCGCACGGTCGCGGTTGAGCTTGGCGGCGATGCCGAGCGAGATGCCCGGCCCGTCCTCGGGATCGGGGACGAAATCGAGCGCGATGCCCGCCGGACGCGGATTGATGTCGATCCCGCCGAGCGAGCCCTGCACGATCGGCAGCGGGAAGAACACGTAATCGTCGGACCCGCTGTAGCTCGGCCCGTAGCCGGCGCCGATGCCGATGCTGAGGAAGTCGCCGTCGTAGACCGTCTCCTCGGGCACGTCGGAAGTGACCCCGGGTTCGCCCGCGTCCTGCGCGAGGGCGGGCGCCGCAAGCAGGCAGGTTGCAGCGAGAAAGGCGGTCTTGAATTCGGTTTTCATGAAATATGCCCCTGAAACACTTACCGATCCAAACGCGTTCGGGGCGCCCGCGTTCCTGTGCGCTGCGCGGTCTTGACTCTGTTTCAGTCAAGCTGAAACGGTTTCGGCACCGGCCCACTCCCCCAAGGGTTTTGTTTTCCGGCGGTGACGCGACCTGTCGCTGCTTGGCACTCATCCGACCGCCGGGGCTGTTCCGTCCCACGCCCCCACCCGGCCACCCCGACTATAGTAGCCTATGGGTGGCCGGGTGGGGGCGTGGGACGGAACAGCCAAGGGAAGCACGGAGGTGCTTCCCGCACGCAACAAACGACTCCGGGTCGGGGAGTGGGCCGGTGCCGATTCAGCGAAGCTGAAAACGACTCTATCCCATCCCCTGCCACTGGCGCACCGCTTCGAGCGGCCAGAACAGCATCAGCACGTTGAGCGCCAGATTGTCGCGGATGATCCACGCGGTCAGCGCCTCGAAGAACAGCGCGACGACCACACTCACCCACCACGGAATCCGCGCCGCGATCAGGAAACCCGCCATCATCCAGCCGATATCCGCCATCGAATTGACGATCGAATCGCCGGCATAGCCCCAACTGATGGTGACCTCGCGATAGCGGTCGATCACCATCGGCGTGTTCTCCATGATCTCCCATGCCGCCTCGACCGCAACCGCGATCGGCAGTGCCCAGCGCGCCGGTTTGCCGCCGAACAGCCGCCACTTGTCCCACAGCAGCCAGGCGAAGAAGAACATGATCAGCCCGTGGATGAAGTGGCTGGGCGAATACCAGTCGGTGATATGCTGGCTGTTCTCGCTCGACTGCACCACGCCGTGCCACAGCTTGACCGTGCCGCAGGTGCAGATCGGCGGGCGGTCCATCGCCAGCAGCACCGCCAATGTGGCGATCAGCAGGACGATGGTCGCGACGACGGCGCGGCGATGTGGCATGAGCGAAAGGGTCATGCCCCTTAGTGCCACGCGCCGCGCGAAACGCAATCCGGTGCCTGGCCGGATTGCCCCTGTTCCAATTGCGCCCTAGGGCCATATGCAATGAGCGGGCGCCCTTCCGATACCAGAACCGAAATCGCCATTATCGGGGGTGGTCTCGCGGGCGGGCTGATCGCGCTCGCGCTGCGGAGGCGGCATCCGGAAATGCAGGTGCTGCTGATCGAACGCGGCAAGGCGCTCGGCGGCAACCATCGCTGGAGCTGGTTCGACAGCGACCTCGACGCCGAGGGACAAGCGCTGCTGGCCGGGTTCCGCAAGGTCGAATGGGCCGATTACGAGGTCCGCTTCCCGACCTATCGCCGCCGCTTGCGAAGCGGATACAATTCGCTCGCCTCGACCGATTTCGACAGCGGGCTGCGGCGCGAACTGGGCGGCGAGGCGATCATGACCGGGGCGGAGGTCGCTGCGCTCGACGGCGACGGGGTCGATCTCGCCAGCGGTACGCGGATTTCGGCGCGCGCGGTGATCGACTGCCGCAGCTTCGCTCCCTCGCCCAATCTCGCGGGCGGGTGGCAGGTGTTCATGGGGCGGCACCTGCGCACGCCCGCACCGCACGGGGTCGAACGCCCGATCGTGATGGACGCCTCGGTGAGGCAGCACGACGGCTATCGCTTCGTCTACACGCTGCCGCTCGGCGCGAACGAGCTGTTCGTCGAGGACACCTATTACAACGACACCCCCGAACTCGATCGCTCGGCGCTGTCGTCTCGCATCGACACCTATTGCCGCGCGCAGGGCTGGGACGGCGAAATCCTCGGCGGCGAGACGGGCGTGCTGCCGGTGCTGACCGGGGGCGATTTCGGGGCCTATCGCAGCGAGGGCCGCATCGAGGACGTCGCCGCCGCCGGCGCGCGCGGGGGCTTCGTGCATCCGCTGACCAGCTACACGCTGCCGATCGCGGTCGCCACCGCGCTCGCCATCGCCGAGGACGCCGAATTGCCGGGCGAGCAACTCGCCGCCTTCGTCGATGCGCGCGCGCGACGGCATTGGCGCGCGACGAAGTTCTATCGCCGCCTCGGCCGGATGCTGTTCGACGCCGCCGAGCCGGACCGGCGCTATCGCATTTTCGAGCGCTTCTACCGCCTGCCCAAGCCGCTGATCGAGCGCTTCTACGCCGCGCGTTCGACCCGCGCCGACCGGATTCGCATCCTGTGCGGGAAACCGCCCGTCCCGGTCCACCGCGCGCTTGCCGCGCTCGCCGGGCGTGGTAAGCCGCTGACCCGATGACGACCGCAACCAAGCCTCCGGACGCCCCCCTGATCGACGCGATGACAACGCCCGCCACCCGAGGGGCCATGGCCGCTGGCGGCAAGCGCGCCTGCGTGATCGGATCGGGCTTCGGCGGGATGGCGCTGGCGATCAGGCTGCAATCGGCGGGCATCGCCACCACCGTCCTCGAAGCGCGCGACAAGCCGGGCGGGCGCGCCTATTTCTGGGAACGCCCAACTCCAACCGGCACTTTCACCTTCGACGCCGGCCCTACGGTGATCACCGATCCCGACTGCCTGCGCGAATTGTGGGCGCTGTCGGGCGCCGACATGGCGGACGATGTCGAGCTGATGAAGGTCCACCCCTTCTACCGGCTCAACTGGCCCGACGGGACCAATTTCGACTATTCCAACGACGAAGCGGAACTCAACGACGAGATCGTCAAGCTGAACCCGGCCGACGTGGCGGGATACCAGCGCTTCCTCGACTATTCCGCCGCGGTCTACGAGGAAGGCTACGTCAAGCTCGGCCACGTCCCGTTCCTCGACTTCAAGTCGATGATCAGGGCCGCTCCCGCGCTTGCCAAGCACCAGGCCTGGCGCTCGGTCTATTCGATGGTCTCGAAATTCATCGAGAGCGAGAAGCTGCGCCAGGCCCTGAGCTTCCACACGCTGCTGGTCGGCGGCAATCCGATGACCACCAGCTCGATCTACGCGCTGATCCACAAGCTCGAAAGGGACGGCGGCGTGTGGTGGACGCGCGGCGGCACCAACCGGCTGATCGCCGGCATGGTGCGCCATTTCGAGCGGCTCGGCGGGACGATGCGGGTCGGCGATGCTGTGGTGCAGGTGCACACGATCGGCAACCGCGCGACCGAGGTCGAGACAGCGAGCGGCTGGCGCGAAAAATTCGACGCCGTCGCCAGCAATGCGGATATCGTGCATTCCTACCGCGACCTGCTGGCGGGCACCAAGCGCGGCAAGGATTACGCGAAATCGCTGTCGAAGAAGAGCTTCAGTCCGAGCCTGTTCGTGGTCCATTTCGGGATCGAGGGCGCGTGGCCGGGCATCCCGCACCACATGATCCTGTTCGGGCCGCGCTACAAAGGCCTGCTCGAGGACATCTACGATCACGGCGTGCTGCCGGCCGATTTCTCGATCTACCTGCACCATCCGACCGTGACCGATCCGAGCATGGCGCCGCCGGGCAAGAGCACCTTCTACGCGCTCGTCCCGGTCGCGCATATGGGCAAGCTGGCGGTCGACTGGGAGCAGATCGGGCCGATGCTGGAGAAGCGCATTCTCGACGAAGTCGGACGGCGGCTGATCCCCGACATCCACGACCGGATAGTGACCAGCTTCCACTACGCGCCGCGCGATTTCTCGCTCGATCTCAACGCGCATCTCGGCAGCGCCTTCAGTCTCGAGCCTGTGCTGACGCAGAGCGCCTGGTTCCGAGGCCACAACCGCGACGATACGATCGGCAATTTCTACCTCGTCGGCGCGGGCACGCACCCGGGCGCGGGGATACCAGGGGTGGTGGGAAGCGCGAAAGCCACCGCGGGGTTGATGCTGGGGGATTTGTCATCATGACCGTTATCGAGATTGATGGCCGCACGGTACGGAACGTGAAGAGGTTCCATCAGGTAATTTCCGAGCAGCCAGATGTACCCGACTTTTATGGACGAAATTCGGACGCTCTGCGCGATGTGCTTTGGGGATTCATAGAGCATCCAATAAAGATCATTTGGCGCAACGCATCGGTATCCGAGGCTGCCATGAAGGATGACTTTCACAGGATATTGAATGTGATCAGGAATCCGGTGGAGGGTTGTCCGCCAATTGACCTCGAACTTGAGGCTGGTTCAGAAGGTAGGATCAGGAGCGTCGCGGTCTATTGTGGTTCGGCGTCACCCAAGGATACCCGTTACACGGCATTGGCGCGCATCGTCGGAATTGAACTCGCGAATAGAGGCATGACTGTTGTCTACGGCGGTGGGCGATTGGGCCTGATGGGCGCTGTAGCTACAGGCGCTTTGGATGCAGGCGGCGAGGTGATCGGGATCATCCCCGACGCGCTCGCCAACAGCGAAGTCGCCAACACCGACTGCACCGAACTCCACACCGTCTCGGGCATGCACGAGCGCAAGCAGAAATTCACCGACCTCTCCGACGGCTTCGTCACCATCCCGGGCGGCGTGGGCACGATGGACGAATTGTGGGAAGCGGTCAGCTGGGCGCAGCTCGGCTATCACACCAAGCCGGTCGGCCTGCTCAACGCGTTCGGCTTCTACGACGACCTGATCGCCTTCAACCGAAAGATGGCGGAGGTGGGCTTCGTCCGCCCAGCGCACCAGGGCATCATCATCGCCGAGCCGGACCTTCCCGCACTGCTCGCGCGTATGGAGAGCTATGAGCCGCACACGCCGATCTTCCGCATGAAGGCAAGCGACCTCTAGCCGTGGCGCCGCCCAGGAAGATCGGCCCGCGCCTGCTCGCCCCGTCGCGCATATTGCGCCCGACGGTAAAGCGGGCCGGCGGCGGGCGCGAGCGGGCGAACCTGGTGGCGAAGAGCTACGACATGATCGTCGCGGGCTCGAAGAGCTTCGCCGCGGCCTCGATGCTGTTCGACCGCGCGGCGCGCGAGCGCGTGTGGATGCTCTACGCCTGGTGCCGCCGCTGCGACGATATCGCCGACGGGCAGGATCTGGGCGGCGAGCTGGGCGACCAGGCCAGGATCGCCGAGCGGGTCAAGGCGATCCGCGTGCTCACCCGCCGCGCACTCGATGGCGAGCCGACCGCCGACGTCGCCTTCGACGCGTTCGGGCAGGTCGCCAGCGAGTGCAATCTGACCATGGACATGGCCGAGGACGTGATCGCCGGCTTCGAGCTCGACGCGCAAGGCTGGCGTCCGCGCACCGAGGCCGATCTGGCGATCTACTGCTACCATGTCGCGGGCGCGGTCGGGGTCATGATCGCGCGGATACTGGGCGTGCCGCGGGACGATGGCGAAACGCTCGACCGGGCGTGCGATCTCGGCCTTGCCTTCCAGCTCGCCAATATCGCACGCGACCTCGACGGGGACGATGCCGCCGGCCGCTGCTACCTGCCGATGGAGTGGATGGCGGAAGAGGATATCGAGCCCGGCCAGCTCATGAAACCGCATCACGGCTGGGAACGCGCCGAACTCGCCGAGCGGCTGGTGCTCAGGATGGAGCGGCATGCGGCGATGGCGAAGCTCGGCACCGTGAAGCTGCCCTTCCGCAGGCGCTGGGCGATCCTCGCGGCAACCGGTATCTATGCCGAAATCGGCCGCGAAGTGCGCCGCCGCGGGGTGCATGCATGGGACCGGCGGGTGGTGGTTGGAACCGCGGGAAAGCTGAAGCTGATCGTGCATGCCTTCGCCGAGGCGCTCCGCAACGACCACCGTCCGCCCGACGAACCGCCCGAATGGAACCGGGGCGCCATCCTGATCGACGTGCGCATGAACCAGCCGATTCCCGAGCCCGACAAGGCCAGGCCGCTGCCGGACGAAGAGTAGGCCAGGTTTCCGTTCGTATCGAGCGGAGCGCGAAGCGCGTAGTCGAGATACCCTGCTGCGTCGCGCCGAAATGTGTCTCGACTGCGCTCGACACGAACGGAAGCCGGGATTAGTCCCCTCCCCATGATCACCAAGCTCCTGATCGCCAATCGCGGCGAGATCGCCTGCCGCATCATCCGCACCGCGCGTGCCATGGGAATCGCCACCGTGGCGGTCTATTCGGATGCCGACGCCAGGGCGCTGCATGTGCGGCAGGCCGACGAGGCGGTGCATATCGGCCCTTCGCCCGCCGCCGAAAGCTATCTCGTCGGTGAAAAAATCATCGCCGCCGCCAGGGATACCGGTGCCGGGGCGATCCATCCCGGTTACGGTTTCCTGTCCGAAAACGCCGGTTTCGCACAGGCCGTACTCGATGCCGGGCTGATCTGGGTCGGACCCAGGCCGTCGAGCATCGAAGCGATGGGGCTCAAGGACGCGGCCAAGAAGCTGATGCGCGCGGCCAACGTTCCGGTAACGCCGGGCTACGAGGGCGAGGACCAGTCGGTCGAGCGCTTGAAGCAGGAGGCCGACGCAATCGGCTATCCGGTGCTGATCAAGGCGGTCGCGGGCGGCGGCGGCAAGGGCATGCGCAAGGTCGATGCGGCGGGCGATTTCGAAGCGGCGCTCGAAAGCTGCCGCCGCGAGGCCAAGGCGAGCTTTTCCAACGACGAGGTGTTGCTGGAGAAGTGGATCACCAGCCCGCGCCATATCGAGGTGCAGGTGTTCGGCGACAGCCACGGCAATGTCGTCCACCTGTTCGAGCGCGACTGCTCGCTCCAGCGCCGCCACCAGAAGGTGATCGAGGAAGCCCCCGCGCCCGGCATGGACGAGGCGACGCGCGCCGACATCTGCGCCGCCGCGGTCCGCGCCGCGAAAGCGGTCGATTACGAGGGCGCGGGGACGATCGAATTCATCGCCGACGCCAGCGAGGGCCTGCGCGCCGACCGCATCTTCTTCATGGAAATGAACACCCGCCTTCAGGTGGAACACCCGGTGACCGAGGAGATCACCGGGGTCGACCTGGTCGAATGGCAGCTGCGCGTGGCGAGCGGCGAGGCGATTCCGCTCAAGCAGGAGGAGCTGAGCATCGACGGCTGGGCGATGGAAGCGCGGCTCTATGCGGAGGATCCGGCGAAGGGATTCCTGCCGAGCACCGGGCGGTTGGAATATTTTCGTCTGCCCTATCTCACTCGCAAGCGTCGTTATCGCAACGAGACTGGCGTGCGACGCGGAGACGAGATTTCACCGTTCTACGATCCGATGATCGCCAAACTCATCGTTCATGGCGCAACCCGCCAAGACGCAATCGAAGCGATGAAGGAGATGACCGCGAACGTGGAGTGCTGGCCGGTCAAGACAAATGCAGGGTTCCTCAACCTGCTCCTCTACGATCAGGAATTCGAGGAAGGGACAATGGATACCGGCCTCATCGGGGACAATCTCGATGATTTCATTCCCGATGAAGAGGCGTCCGAAAATGCTCTGCAATCGGTAGCACATTTGGTCGTCGACAGGTCTCTCGGCGGGAACGCGACGGACATACGTCTTGCACATCTGGATACCGACGGTGGCCCGCGGAGCATCAAGGGCTTCCGCCTGAACCGTGCCCCCGCCGAGGTTTCAATTCGCCTTTCCGACGAACAGAACGACTACGCGTTCGCATTCGCCGATCAACCCATCGACGACAGCCTTTGGGTCGAGGAAACGCCCCATGGCTTCATGGTCACCGATGAGGGTGTGACCCGCATGCTCCACATTACCCGGGCCGGGTCGGAGGGTCACGCCTCCGCCGCCGACGGTGCGATCATCGCGCCGATGCCGGGCAAGGTGATCGCGGTCGACGTGGCCGAGGGCGATGCGGTGACGGCGGGCCAGCGGTTGCTGGTGCTCGAGGCGATGAAGATGGAACACGCGCTCACCGCGCCGTTCGACGGGACGGTGACGGAGCTGTCGGCAAGCGAAGGCGGGCAGGTGCAGGTCGAGGCCTTGCTGGCGGTGGTGGAGCCGGCGGATACGGACTGAACAGCCGGTCCCGTCACCCTGAACTTGTTTCAGGGTCCATTTCGCCCCATTCACAGCAGCCCGAAACTGCAGAATGGATGCTGAAACAAGTTCAGCATGACGGGAGTGGGGCTTGAGCTGGGAGCGTGAACTCGAAGAACTGCGCCGCCGCGAGGCGCTTGCCGAAGCGATGGGCGGCGAGGAGAAGCTCGCGCGCCAGCACGGGCGCGGCAAGATGGATGCGCGCGCGCGGCTCGCAGCGCTGGTCGACGAAGGATCGTTCCGCGAGATCGGCAAGATCGCCGGCAAGGGCGCCTACGACGAGGACGGCAATCTCGAACACGTCACTCCCGCCCCGTTCCTGTTCGGCAAGGCCGAGATCAACGGCCGCCCGGTGGTCGCTACGGCGGACGATTTCACCATTCGCGGCGGCGCGGCCGATGCCGGGATCAGCCGCAAGATGGTGCAGGCGGAGAAGATGGCGCACGAGCTCAAGCTGCCGATCGTCCGCATGATCGACGGCACCGGCGGCGGCGGCTCGGTGCGGACGCTCGAACAGATCGGCGCGACGTATATCCCCGCGGTGCCGGGCTGGGGCGACGTGGTCGAGAATCTCGACACGGTGCCGGTGGTCGCGCTGGCGCTCGGGCCGACCGCGGGCCTCGGCGCGGCGCGGGTGGTGGCGAGCCATTATTCGATCATGGTCAAGGGGTTGAGCCAGATCTTCGCCGCCGGCCCCGCCGTGGTCGACGGCCTCGGCGAAAGCTACAAGGGCCCCGAGGACCACCAGCAGGCCAAGGAGGACTTGGGCGGCAGCGGCATCCACACCCGCAACGGCGTGGTCGACGACGAGGTCGCGAGCGAGGCCGAAGCCTTCGCCCGCGCGCGCCATTTCCTCTCCTTCATGCCCGAATATGCCGGCCAGCTGGCGCGGCGGACCGAATGCGACGATCCCGCCGACCGGCGCGAAGAGGCCTTGCTGTCGCTGGTGCCGCGCGACCCAAAGCAGGTCTATTCGATGCGGCACTGCCTCGATCACGTGTTCGACAAGGGCAGCGTGTTCGAGATCGGGCGGATGTGGGGCCGCGCCTGCATCACCGCGCTCGCGCGGCTCGACGGCTGGCCGGTCGCGGTGCTGGCGAGCGATCCGAGCTATCTCGGCGGATCGTGGGAAGCCAAGACCAGCGAGAAGGTCGAACGCTTCGTCAAGCTCGCCGACCGTTTCCGGCTGCCGATCGTGCACCTGGTCGACAATCCGGGCTTCATGATCGGGCGCGAAGCGGAGATGGCGGGGACGATCCGCTACGGCGTGCAGGCGATGAACGCGGTCTACCGCGCGAGCGTGCCGCTGGCCTCGGTGGTGCTGCGCCGCGCCTACGGCATCGCGGGCAGCGCGATGTCGAACGCCGAGCGCTACCAGTACCGCTTCTGCTGGCCCTCAGGCGACTGGGGTTCGCTACCGATCGCGGGCGGGCTCGAGGTGGCCTACAAGTCCGACCTGGAGGCCGCCGAGGATCCGGCAGCGGAACTGGCGGCGATCCGGGCGCGGCTCGACAAGGTCACCTCGCCCTTCCGCAGCGCCGAGCGGTTCAACGTCGAGGATATCGTCGACCCGCGCGACACCCGCCCGCTGCTGTGCGAGTTCGCGCAGCTCGCTTGGCGCAGGTTGGAGGGCGAAGCCTAGTCGTCGTTTTCGACGGGAGCGCCGAACAGCGTACCCCGTTCGCTGAACAGCACAAAAGCCAACGTCAGCAAAGCGGTCACCAGCAGGGCAGCGGCCAGGGGTCGCGCTGTCCCGTCATAAGCGAAGCCGATCGACGCGCCCAGAAACGCCCCGGTGGTCATGCGCAGGAAGCTTTGCGCACTGGACGCTGCGCCCGCAATATGGCGGAATGGCTGCATGGCGATCGATCCGAAGTTCGCGCCCACGAAGCCCAGCAGGCTCATGTTCGCCGCCATAAGCGGCACGAACGTCCAAAGCGTTTCGTCCGGCTGGTTGGCAAACCACAATTGCGCCCCCGCCACCATCAGGAACAGGATCAGTGCGATATGGCTGACGCGGCGCGCCCCGTAACGTTCGACGATGCGGCTGTTAGACCAGTTGGCAAGCGCCATCGATCCCGCACAGATCGCGAAAATCAGCGGGAAATCGTCGCCTGCGCCAAAGGCCTCGCCAATCAGTTGCTGGCTCGAATTGATGAAGCCGAACAGGCCGCCGAAGACCAGCGCGCTCCCCAGAGTGTAGCCGATAGTTTCACGCAGGGTTACGGCGCTCCGCATGTTGCGAGCGATCACGCCGACGCGAATGGGCTGGCGGTCTTCGTCGTGGAGCGTTTCAGGCAAACGGATATAGACCCACAGGCCCATCGCTACTCCGAGCACGGCCATGGATATGAAAATCCAGCGCCAACTCCCGGCCAGCGCGAGAATGCCTTGCCCGATGCTGGGCGCGATGGCGGGCACGAGCAGGAAAATCACCATGATAAGGCTCATCATGCGCGCCATCTTGTCCCCGCCCACCCGGTCGCGGATGATCGCAGGCGGCAGGGCGATGATCCCCGCCGCAAAAAAGCCCTGCACTGCGCGCAGGCCGACGAGCATGTCGAAGGAAGCGACAGCGGCACAGGCGAGGGACAGCATTACGTAGAATGCCAGCGCCACGAACAGCACGGGGCGTCTGCCGTATCGGTCCGCGATGGCGCCCGGGATGAGCGTCCCGAAGCCTGCTGCGAGCAAGTATGCACCGACTACGAACTGCCGCTCGTTACCCTGCGCACCTAGGCTGGTCGCGAGTTCGTCGAGCGCGGGCAGGATTGCGTCGATTCCGAAGGCATTGCAGGCCATCAGCAGTGCCATCATCCAGATCAGCTCGCGCTCGCCGATCATCGCGCGTTTGGCGCGCGTCGGGAGCGGGCGTTCCCCGCGGACAAGCTGATCGTTTCGCATGCGCACAAAATGGCGAGTGCGCGAGACAGTTCCGGTTTGCAACCCGTATAGCTATTGGTCGATTACGATGCGTGACGCAAAAGACACGGATGAGGATGCCGAGGCCGATGGCCTGCGCAAGATCATACATGTCGACATGGACGCCTTCTTCGCCAGCGTCGAACAGCGCGACGATCCCGAACTGCGCGGCAAGCCGGTCGCGGTCGGCGGATCGGGCGGGCGCGGGGTGGTCGCGGCGGCGAGCTACGAGGCGAGGAAGTTCGGGGTGCGCAGCGCCATGCCCTCGGTCACCGCGCGGCGGCTGTGCCCCGACCTGATCTTCGTGCGCCACCGCTTTGACGCCTACAAGGAGGCCTCGCAGCAGATCCGCGCGATCTTCCACCACTATACCGACCTCGTCGAACCGCTCAGCATCGACGAGGCCTTCCTCGACGTGACCGCGGACAGGCTCGGCATCGGCTCGGCGACGCGCGTCGCCGAGCTGGTGCGGCAGGAGATCAGGGCGAAGACGCGGCTCACCGCCAGCGCCGGGGTGAGCTACAACAAGTTCCTCGCCAAGCTCGCCAGCGACCAGAACAAGCCCGACGGGCTGTGCGTGATCCGGCCCGGCGAAGGGGCGCGCTTCGTCCAGTCGCTGCCGATCCGCCGGTTCCACGGGGTCGGGCCGAAGGGCGCGGAGAAGATGGCGAAGCTCGGCATCGCCACCGGCGCCGATCTCGCGGCCAGGGATATCGCCTTCCTGCGCGAGCATTTCGGCAGCTTCGCCGACTATCTCTACCGCGCCGCGCGCGGGATCGATTTGCGGCCCGTCCGCACCAATCGCATCCGCAAGTCGCTCGGCGGCGAGCGGACCTTCTCGGAGGATATCTCGGCCGGCCCGGCGCTACGCGAAACGCTGGATAACATCGTGGATATCGTGTGGGAAAGGATCGAGCGCGCCGAAGCGAAGGGGCGCACGGTAACGCTGAAGATGAAATACACCGATTTCCGGATCGTCAGCCGCGCCAAGTCGCTCCCGAACAATGTCGCCGACAAGTCGGAATTCGCGCGGGTCGGGCACGCCTTACTCGAGGAATTGCTCCCCCTCCCTTTGCCGATCCGGCTGATGGGGTTGACGCTGTCCAACCTCGAGCACGAGAGCGGACAGGAGGAGGAACGGCCGGACGATGCGCAGCTCTCGCTGCTCTAGCCCTGCGCCCGGCGCCACATCTCCAGGCGTCTGACGGTCGCGCCGCTGACCGGGTCGGGCAATGCACCGAGCGGGAAGAAGCGCGCCTCGATCACCTCGCGCCCGTCGGCTGCCACCGGTTCGCGGACGCTGGAAGCGAATACGTGGACGCGGTGCGTCGCACCGTGCAGCATCCCCTCGTCCACGCCGAGCGCTCGCATCGCCTGCGCGCTGCAGCCCGCCTCCTCGCGCAATTCGCGCCGCGCCGCCTGCTCGGGTGTTTCGCCGCGGTCGACGCCGCCGGTCGGCAGCGTCCACATCCCGCTGCCGTAGCTCAGCCGGACCAGCAACACCCGGTCGGCGAGATCGAAGGCGAGCACCGCGGCGGCCTCCAGCTCGGGCCTGCGCCAGCGCCACCAGCGTTTGCGCATGGCATGCGCCAGACGCAGCGCGACCCGGTGCAGCGGTGCCGGGATCAAACGAAGCATGTCACCGGCTGCGCCGCGCCGCCGAGCAGCCGCGCGACCGGCAGGTGGTGCTCGCCGCGCAACGCCGCGTCGAACACCGCGCGCTTGTCCTCGCCGCGGATGACGAACATCAGCGCATCGCTCGCGAGCAGGCCGGGCAGGGTCAGCGTGATGCGGTCGAACGGCGCCTCGGGCGGCAGCGGGTCGGGGGTCAGCCGCCGGATCGGCTGCGGATCGTCCAAGCGCGGGTGGGTGTTGGGGAACAGCGAGGCGACATGCCCGTCCGCACCCATCCCGAGCCAGGCGAGGTCGAAACGCGGCACCTGCTCCATCACCGTCAGCGTGACCACTTCGGCACCCGCCGGCTCGAACAGCGCGCGGATGCGGCCGGTATTCGAGGCCTCGTGGTCCTCGGGCACCACGCGGTCGTCGCCCGGCCACACCACCAGCCGCGACCAGTCGCAATGGCGTTCGAGCAGAGCCTCGAAAATCGGGAAAGGCGTCGAGCCGCCGGGAACGGTGATGGTAACGGGACCTTCGCGCTCTTCCATCAGCGCCTCGAGCCGGTTTGCCAGCCAGCCGGCGATCGCCGCGTCGCTCCAGCCCTCGTTGATCATCACGTCTCTCATACGGCGGGAATAGCAAAAAACCCCGCCCGGAACAGGTCCGGACGGGGCATTTTCGCGTGCGCTATCGAAATTACTTCAGCGTCTGCGACAGGAACCAGACGCGTTCCTCGGCCATGTCGGTCCAGTCGTCGAGCAGCCCGTCGGTGGCATTGTCGCCCGCTTCCTCGGCGAGCGGCTTCATAGCCTTGAGGCGTTTGACCATCGCCGCATTGTCGTCGCGCAGCTCCTCGACCATCTTCTCGGCCGACAGCGACGTGTCGTCCTGGTCCTTGATCTGCGTCGCCTTGGCCACCGAGCCGATCGAGGTCAGCGTGTTCATGCCGAGCTTGCGCACGCGTTCGCCGATGGCGTCGATCTGGTCGCGGATCTCGATCGCCTGCTCGTCGAACATGAGATGCAGGTCGCGAAAGCGCGGCCCCGCGACATGCCAGTGGAAGTTCTTGGTCTTGAAGAACAGCGCGAGATGGTCGGCGAGCAGGCCGTTGAGTTCGTCGACCAGCGCCTTTTTCGAATTGTCCTTGCTGTCGGTCATGTGAAAATTCCCTCGTTGGATTTGCCTTACACCCAACCAACGCGCGCGGGGAATGATCGGTTTCGCAAATTAATGCGATCCAACTAATCGCTTTACCCGATTGTCAGACAAGCCCTCTTGCGGACAGGCCGATCACCATCGCGGCGATCCCGACCACCGCTGCGAGAACCAGCCGGATCGTCCGCAACGGCCATTTTTCGACCAACTCCGAGCCCATCACGACCGCAAACACCAGCGCCGCACCGCCGCCCGCCGCGCCGCCGATCCCGGCGAACAGCGGGGCGCCGGTCGCCGCGGCGAAGGCGAACACGAGGAAACGCGAGGCATCGCCGAGCTGGCGCGCCAGCAGCACGATGGCGAGCGCGGCGAGCGAGCGGGTCGGTTCCCTCGGAGCGCGTTCGCGATTGGGCCAGGCCAGCTCGAACGCCGCCAGCAGCAGCGCGATCGCGACCAGCATGGTCTTGGCCGCATCGGGCAGCATCGCCGCGACCGTATCGCCCGCCCACGCCATGAACCCCGCCGAAACCGCCGCGACGGGCAGTCCGACCGCGAGCAGCAGAGCCCCGCTCCGCCCCGCCCCGCTCAGCCGCGCGACCAGCAGCTGGTCGCGCGCGCCGAGCGAGCAGGCGGCGACCGCGAGGAAGGCGAAGAAGAACGACGGCATCGGGGCGTCCCGCGAGCCGCGCTACGTGGTCCAGGGACCGGTGATCGCCAGCGTCTTCGCAGGACTGTAGAGATTGACGAACAGCGTCCGCCCGTCGGGCGAGAAGCACGCCCCCGCCCACTCGGTCTGCACATGCAGGAAGGCGAGCGGATAGGCGACCCCCTGCGGGGTAATCCCGCGCAGATGGTTCTGCACCGGGTCGGTATACTGGTCCTCGCACACGATCAGGTCGCCGAACGGCGCGACACAGAGGTTGTCGCCGTAATTGAACTGGTCGGGGCTGGTCGATTCGTAGAACAGCTGCAGCCGGTCGGGCGCGCCGCTCCGGCCGGGCACGAGCCGGAAAATCTGTCCGAGCTTGGCTGTGCCGCCGCTGGTGCAGCAGAAATACATCTCGCCCTCGCCCATCCAGATGCCTTCGCCGCGCGCGAACAGCGCCGCGCCCTTGGCAGCGCCGCGTTTCCGCAGATCGTCCTCGGGTGCTTCGACCTCGTCGAGATCGACCCAGCGGACCTCGTACCAGCTCTGCGGCGGCACCCCGACGCCGTCCCAGTTGCGCGTGTCGGCCATGCCGTCGACGATCACGAGCGCCTGCAGCTTGCCGCCATCGACGAGCTTGCCCGGCGTCTTCGGCAGGAAGCGGTAGAGCAGGCTGTCGTCGCGATCCTCGGTCTGGTAGACGATGCCGGTGGCCGGATCGACGCAGGCCGCCTCGTGGTTGAAGCGCCCCATCGCCGTCAGCGGCACCGGGTCGACGAGGCCGGGCGCATCGGCGGACACTTCGAAGGTCCAGCCGTGATCCTTGTTGATCCGGCCGTCCGCCTTGGCCGGCGCTTCCTCGCAGGTCAGCCAGCTGCCCCACGGCGTGATGCCGCCCGCGCAATTGCGGATCGTGCCCGCGAGCGAGCGATACTGCTTCTCGACTTCGAGCGTGGCCGCATCGAGCACGATCGTGGTGGTCCCGCCGGGCAGCGGAACGAGGCTGCGTGCCACGGTATCGTAGGCCTTGCCCATCACCCCGCCGCCGTCGTGTCGGCCGGGGATCAGTTCGTGGTTGCGCACCAGCGCGAGCTTGCCGTTTCCGAGATCGAAGCAGCCCATCCCGTCGGCTGCGTCGGGTACGGTGAAGCCGTCGTCCATCGTGTCGCCGAGGTTCGACAACACGCGGTAGGAAAAACCCATCGGCAGGTCGACCAGCTCCGCCGGATCGCGCACCAGCGGGCCGTAGCCCGGCAGGCTGTCGATCACCGGGACACTCGCCCCGCGCGTGCTGCAGCCGCTCGCGACCAGCGCCGCGAAGGCGCTGCCGGTGGCGGCAAGGAACTGGCGGCGGTGCAGGGCGGAATTCATGCGGGCGACTCCATTGGCTCGGATTGCGTGACTGTGCGATAGCAGGATGAAAGCGATGTGACATCCAAGCTTTGGAGGGTGAAATGCAACGCCGCCATGCGCATACCGGCGAAGGATTCCCCTAGCGCAGCAGCGGCAGCCCTTCGCGGATCGCGGCGACCAGTTCGAGCGGGTGGTCGACCAGCACGTGGTGGTAGGCGCCTTCGACCACGGTGGTGAACCGAAGGTCGGGGATCAGCGCCTGCAATTCCTCGAGCCGTCCCGCCGGGAACAGTGCCGACTTCTCGCCGATAATGATGCCCGCCGGCACTTTCGGACGCGCGGCCAGTTCGCCGCGGGTGAACTTGGCCCAGAATTGCGGGTCGAAGCGCCACGTCCACCCACCCGGCGTCTCGTCGGTCTGTGACACTTCGTGCAGCGCGCCGCGCGCCATCCAGTCGACGATCTCGGGCAGGCCGTGGTCCTGCTCGGGCAGGAAGCGGAAGCGGCGCAGCGCCGCTTCGAGGCTGGGATAGCGCGGATTGAGCGCCCGTCCCTGCGCGAGCCGCGGCGGCGGGCCGCCTCCCGGTCGCGGCGGCGCCGAATCGACCAGGATCGCGCCCGCTATCGCCTCGGGGTGGAAAGCCGACAGGTAGCGCGTCGGAAACCCGCCGAACGAGTGCGCCACGATAACCGGCGGCTCGCCCGAGGCGCCCAGTTGCGCCGCCTCGATCGCTGCCAGCGCTTCCGCTGCGAAAGTCGGGATGGTGTAGGCGTCGCGCCAGCCCGACCGACCCATCCCCGACCAAGAAATCGCTGCGCAGCGATAATCGCTCGCAAACAGCGGAGCGATGAAGCTCCACCAATCGGCATGCGCGGCGTTGCCGTGGAGGAACAGCAGGCCGGGCCTGCCGACCTCGCCCCATGTCAGCAGCTCGATATCGGCGCCGTCGACGCGGAATTGCGAGCGCTCCGGCTCATGCGCGACGGCATCGGCGAACCACTGCGCCGCGGGCGGCTTCTCGCCGCCGAAACGCCCGAGCAGCGTGCCGTCGTAATTCGGATCCAGCGAGGCGATATCGTTCAAACCGAACCCCGAAACGGTTGCAAAACGCCACCATTGCCGCGGGAGGAGCGGTTGGCAAGCTCGGCTGTCGAACGGGAAACTGGAGCGGGTGAAGGGAATCGAACCCCGCAGGTCGGGCTTGCCCGGCCGTTTCAGATAGACACACGAGGGTTCGGTCGGAACCGATGCCGCGCGGTGCCGCGATGCCGCACGAGAAGCTGGAGCGGGTGAAGGGAATCGAACCCTCGTCGTCAGCTTGGGAAGCTGCTGCTCTACCATTGAGCTACACCCGCATTTCAACGACTTAGCCCGCCAAATGAGCCGCTTTTTACAGTTCATTTTACAGCACTTGTCGGTGACGGCGGCATTTGCCGCGTACTCGCCCGCTGGTCAACGCCCGATATGGCTGGAGTTGGGCCGTGTGTAGATGGTCCGGTTTCTGGGCGGAGCGTAGCGAAAGCGGACGCTGACAGACATATGTTCCCTCATCAAATCTGTATTGCCGCCCAAAAGGTGCGAACTTTGGTCTCGCAGCACAGCGTAGCGTTGATCGGATGCAAGGGAATGAAGGACGACGATAGCGGATGAAATCGACCGAAGGCGTATCCGCTTGTTATTAGCAGTATCCCATGCTTTTCGAATCTATGGAGGTGGCGCGGGTACGAAATGGATATCGCGGACGGCCCGCGACCATAACCGTTCGCCGGTTTCCAGGTCGTAGGCTCGCAATTGCATCGGCTCCACTTCCAACTCGCCCGCGACCACCCGTTCGTAAGGTTGCAGCTCCACGATCAGCCGGTTTTCGTCGCATCGATGCTTGCTATCAATAACGCGTCAATGGCTTCTGGGATCGCGCGCGCCGTTTTCGGCTATTGAGCAACAAGGCTCCGGAAATAGGAGGGCGAGAAGTGGTGGAACAACCCCAAGCTGCATTCTGTGCTCGCGCGTCTTTGTATTTGGCAGGCAGGCTGAGCGCGCATGCAGCCTTTCCAAACTTCAGCCTGAGCGTCATAATGCCATCGCCGAGGAAGGGGACTGAGGGTTTATGGGAAGCTACGAGACGATACTGATCGAAGTCGAAGAGCAAGTCGCCACGCTGATTCTCAATCGACCGGATCGCATGAATGCCGCTACGCCCGCGATGTTCGATGAGATTCGTGACGCCCTCGATAGCTTGTCTCAATCCGATGCCCGCGCGCTATTGATCACGGGTGCGGGTCGCGGCTTCTGTGCCGGCGCGGACATAGGCGGAAGAACGTTCGATGGCGGGCGACCGGGCGACGCATCGCGGCGCTCGCTGCAGAATCACTACAATCCGGGAATGCTTGCCCTGTCGGCGCTTGAGATACCGATCGTTACCGCAGTCAACGGTCCTGCAGCCGGTATTGGCTGTGCTCTAGCCCTCGCCGGAGATATCATAGTTGCCGCTCGGTCGGCTTTCTTTCTCCAGGCATTCGTCAATATCGGTCTGATACCAGATGGCGGATCGACGTGGATGCTCCCGAAATCTGCCGGCATTCCAAAATCGATGGAAGCGATGATGTTGGGTGAACGAATCCCGGCCGAAGATGCCGAGAAGATTGGGTTGATCACGCGCTGCGTCGCCGATGACGACCTTCTGGACGAGGCCAATTCTCTTGCCAAGCGGCTAGCACAGGGTCCGACCCTGGCCTTGGGAATGATCAGACAGCTGGTGCGTGGGGCTCAGCACATGAGTCTTCCCGAGGCGATGAATCACGAGGCCGAAGCGCAGCGCGTCGCCGGAAATAGCGAGGATTTTATCGAGGGCGTGCAAGCTTTTCAGGAAAAGCGGGGCCCGAATTTCAAGGGAAAGTGATCGACTTTTACTAGGCTTAGTTCCGTGCGCCCGCTGGCCGGTACTATCGCGATAGAGCCGCGTTGTGTCGTAGAGGCGCTTTCAGTCCTCCGGCGCAACACGCACTTTCAGCCCATCCAGCTCCGGCGTGAGCGGGATTTGGCAGGACAGACGGGAAGCTTCGATGCGGTGATCCGAACTCTCCAGCAGGTCATCCTCGTCTTCGCCCATATCGGGAAGCTTGGCTGCAAATTCGGGATCGACATAGACGTGACACGTCGCACAGGAGCAGCATCCACCGCACAAAGCCAGCAACTCGTCGAAACTGTTGTCTCGAATCGCTTCCATCAGGCTAAGCCCCTCGGCCGCCTCGATCGTCCGCCGCTCGCTTTCGCGTCCGGTAACGGTGAGTTTGATCATTCGCGTTTACCCCGTTTCATATCTCTGAGGTTCTTCCGAGAAGTGCTGCGCTGAACGAGCGTCGCCGTGCATTTCCCACAACGCGCCTTCAAAGCTTCTCGGTCAGCTCCGGCACCGCCTTGAACAGGTCGGCGACCAGACCGATGTCGGCGACCTGGAAGATCGGCGCGTCCTCGTCCTTGTTGATGGCGATGATGGTCTTCGAATCCTTCATGCCCG
>Ga0207829_100135_pt1 | contig 98393 bp, 86 predicted proteins | sample TtaePargueraPR_4_FD_187738 | JGI IMG/M metagenome (GOLD analysis project Ga0207829, IMG submission 187738) | Aerobic enrichment media microbial communities from Bioluminiscent Bay, La Parguera, Puerto Rico - Tt and P1 (SPAdes) | ecosystem: Environmental > Aquatic > Marine > Unclassified ... | reverse complement strand
GCGCCCGCCATCATCAAGCGAAGAGAAAGGATCAAGCGACAGACACTCGAATATCGGCGCTTGCAGCACCGCAGGCTCGCCGCCTAAACATCAATCCCAGACGAGGCCCACACTCCGCAAATCTACGCCGCGAGTTGTGCCAAATGTTCTGACGACGGACAGCAGGAAGCCGCCGAAAACTCGCGTGATCGCGGTAGCCCGCTGGGCCTGACGCCGGAAAAGATGCTGGACCGCGTGGAATGGCTGGAAGACGATTTCGAAACCGACATGCCGGTGGACAAGGACAAGGCCGATGTCCTGCTCACGGTCTCCTCCATCGAGGCGATGAAGTACCCGGATTCGCTGGTCGCCATGGCGAAGATCCTCAACCACGCAGGCGACGACTGGACCTTCTCCACCAAGGGCTATGAAGCGACCAATTTTGGTTACCTGGCGGGCCGCGCCGACATCGCCAAGCTGATGGTGGAACGCATCGTGGAGGCCGCCGAGGCCATCGGCGCCAGCTCCGTTGTCATTCCGGAATGTGGTCACGCCTATGGCGTCATGCGTTGGTCGGGAGCGAACATCATCGGGCGTCCGCTGCCGTTCAAGGTACTGCACATCACCGAATACATCGCCGAACTGCAACGCGCCGGGAAGCTTAAGCTCAAGCCGTTCGAGGACGCGGTGACTTACCACGATCCCTGCCAGGTCTCTCGCCGCGGCGGGGCGACGCAGGATGCGCGCGATATCCTGAACGGCTTCGTCACGGACTTCCGCGAGATGGAGCCAACAGGGGAGATGAACTGGTGCTGCGGCGGTGGCGGCGGCGTGCAGGCGATGGGCCGCGCGGCAGACCTGCGCCACAAGGTGTTCCAGCTCAAGGTCGACCAGACCGAGGCGACCGGAACCAAGAAGCTGGTCTCCGCCTGCGCGAACTGCCGCCTGACGATGGACGAAAGCAAGGAAGCCCTGCACTGAGACGGCGAATTGCTGAGCCTGATCGAGATGGTGGCCGACGCCCTGTTCGAGGACGAGGACACCGAGGACGCATGAGCCTGCGTGGCTTGAGGCTGGGCCCCTGGCTGGGCGTGGTGGCGCCGCTGGGCGCGCTCAACCTGGCCATCTGGGCGCTGGCGCTGGGGTTGTTCCGCGATTCCGCGCTGCTGCTGGGGGCCTGCGGCCTCGCCTGGATGCTGGGCCTGCGCCACGCCGTGGATGCCGATCACATCGCCGCCATCGACGGGGCAACGCGGCGACTCATGGCCGAAAAGTCGACTGGAACCGACACCGGGGCAAGGCCGATGCTCACCGGCCTCTACTTCTCGCTCGGCCACTCCACCGTCGTCTGGCTCGCCTCGTTGGGCGTGGCGCTGGCTGCCAGTGGGTTCGGCACCATGCTGGGCGGTGTCGAGCGGATTGGTTCGGTGGTCGGGCCGGGCACCTCGATCGTCTTCCTCTTCGCCATTGCGCTGGTCAACCTCGGCGTGCTGGCGGGCCTGCTGCACACCGCGCTGAAACGCCGCAAGGCCGATGCGCACGGCACCGAAGCGCCTCCGGAGGATATCGACGAACGGCTCGTGCCCGGCGGGCCACTGGCGCGGCTGGTGCGCCCGCTTTTCCGGCTGGTCACGCGCAGCCGCCACATGTTCGCCATAGGCGTATTGTTCGGCCTTGGCTTCGATACCGCCACGGCGATCATGGCGCTTGGCATCTCGGCTTCTGCCGCCATGCAGGGAATGACGATCTGGTCGATCCTGCTGTTCCCGGCGCTCTTCACCGCCGCCATGGCGCTGGTGGATACGCTCGATTCCATCCTGATGACGCGGGCCTATGGCTTCGCGCTGGAGGATCCGGGCCGCAAGCTCACCTACAACATCGCCATAACCGCCGTCGCCGTGCTGCTTGCGCTGGTGATCGGCATGGCGCAACTGCTGGTGGCGCTGCCTTCGACCGGCGGCACCCAGGCGGTAACCGGCGTGCTCGAACACGGCGGTTACACGGCGCTGGTCCTGTTCGGCGGACTGTGGCTGGCGGCATGGGCCGTTTCCGCCCTGTCCCGCTTGCGGCGCGCGACCCGCTGAGCGTCAGCCCGGAAACACGATCGACGCGGTGAGCCCGCGCGGCGACGAGGCCAGTTCCAGGGTCGCGCCGATCACTTCGGTAATGTCCTGCGCGATGGCGAGGCCAAGGCCGGAACCGGGCACCGAATGATCGAAGCGCGTGCCCACCCTGGTGGCCAGAGCGAGCTGTTCCCCGGTCATGCCCGGCCCGTCGTCGAGGACCCGGATCGTCACTTCCCCCTCGGCGTTCTCCACCACCGACACATCGACCTTTTCGCGCGCCCATTTGCCGGCATTGTCGAGCAGGATCGACAGCAACTCTGCCAGGTTTACCGGATCGACCGCGATGGCGAGCGGCGCGTCCATCTCGATCAGTTCGAAATGCTTGTCCGGGTGCAGGCGGCGCATGGCGTTGAGGATCGGCACCAGCAATTCGGGCAGCACCGCCCGGCTGCCCGGCACCAGCGCGCCGGCAACCGAACTGGTACGCGCCAGCTGGTATTCGATCTGCTGGCGCATCGCCTCTGCCTGGTCGAGCAACACCTGCCCACTGCTGGCACAGCTGTCGCGTTCGCACAGCCGCTCGGCCTCGTCGGTGATCACCGCCAGCGGCGTTCGCAGCGAGTGCGCGAGGTTGCCCGCCTGCACGCGGCTGCGCGCGACGATCGCACTGTTCTGCGCGATGTATTCGTTGAGGTCGCCCACCAGCGGCGCGATTTCCGACGGGTAACGCCCTTCCAGCCGTTCAGCCTTGGCCGCACGCAGCCGCGAAATCGCTTCGCCCAGCCGGTTGAGCGGACGCAGGCCGAAAGAGATGATCGCAAAGCCGGTGGCCAGCAACAGCGCGGCCAGGCTGGTCATCCACAGCGTAAGGTCACGCGTGAAGTCGGCAATATCGTCCTGCAGTTCGCTCTGGTCGGTGGCGATCACCACGTGCACCTCCTCCCCGCTCGGGGCAAACTGCAGCAGGCCATAGGTGATGGCCGGACCGGTCGGTCCGTCCTCGACCACGTGCGCGATATCGGGCGAGTGGGCGACACTTTCGTCCAGCCCGCCGCGCAGCATGCTGCCCGATTTCAACGTGGGCCTCCCGGGAACGCTGACTTGCCAGTAGAAACCCGAAAGCGGTTCTTCGTAGCGCGGGTCGGACAGCGGGCGGTCAAGCCGCGGCGCGCCGTCCGCATCCAGCCGTGTCAGCCGGGCCAGCTCGCGCACGTGCACTTCCAGCTCTTCGTGGTACATGTCCTCGATATGGCTGGCGAAGACCTGCGTGGCGGTGAACCAGATGCCGCCGATGCCCAGCACCACCCACACCGTTACCGCCAGCAGGAAGCGCAGGCGCAAGCTGCCCGAAGATGTCTGTGGCGCGGCGCTCATGCCTCGAACCGATAGCCCATGCCGCGCAGGGTGGTGATGCGGTCCTTGCCGATCTTGCGGCGCAGGCGCCCCACCAGCACCTCGATGGTGTTGAGTTCACGCTCGGTATCGAGGTCGTAGAGATCCTCGAGAATCTCGCCCTGCGACAGCACTTGCCCGGCACGGCGCATGAACAGGTGCAGCAGGCCGAACTCGCGGCGGCTGAGCGACACCGGCTCGCCGTTGTCTGCAACCGTGCGGCCAACGGGATCGAGCGTCAGGCTGCCGGCTTTCAGGGCATTGTCGCGCTTGCCCATCTGGCGGCGGAACAGCGCCTGCAACCGCGCCTGCAGTTCCTCGAACCGCACTGGCTTGACCACGAAATCGTCGGCGCCCGAATTAAGGCCTTCCACCTTGTCCTGCCAGCTTCCGCGCGCTGTCAGGATCAGGATCGGGCATTCCACCCCGCGCGACCGCCAGTAACGCAGCAGGTCCAGCCCGTCGCCATCGGGAAGGCCCAGGTCAAGGATGATCGCGGCGATGGTGTCGAGATCGGGCCAGTCCTCGCCTTCGGCGCGGCTGGTGGCAAGGTCCACGGCATAGTCCGCCGCGCGCAGCCGATCGCCCAGCCTTTGGCCGAGAGCGGGATCGTCTTCCACCAGCAGGATACGCATGGCAAGCCTTTCGAAACAGCAGCGGTCGTCCTTTGCTGCTAGGGCATCAAACTGACAAGAAGCTGGCAAACTGACAAGTTGTTGTCAGCTTGGACAGGCATTTGCCGCACCATGATCCGCAAAGCCCACTCCCTCGTGCTGCCCGCGCTCCTCGCGCTTGGCCTTCCCGCCTGCTCGGAAACCCCCGATTCGAGCGCTCCCGAAGCGGAAGGAGCGCAGGAGAGCCCAGGCCTTGCGATCGAAAACGCCGCAGCCGAAGTGGCCAGCGGCGTTCCTCTTGGCAGCGTTCCGGGACGGATCACCCTTCCCCCCGAGGCACGTCACGCTGTGACGTCACCGTTCCCGGGCGCTGCCATCCGGATCTACGTGATCGAAGGCCAGCCGGTTCGCCAGGGCGCCCCACTGGCGCTGGTGCGCGCGACCGAGCCGGTGTCGATCAGCGGCGATATCGCCCGCGCCCGCGCCGAACTGGGCGTGGCCGAAAGCCAAGCCGCGCGACTTGCCGACCTGGCATCGGAAGGCGTGGTGGCACAGGCCCGCGCGGACGAAGCCAATGCCCGGCTGGAACAGGCCCGCGCCACGCTGGCCGAAGCGCAGCGCATGGCCGCCATGTCGGGCACCGGGCCGGACGGCACGATGACCTTGCGCGCGCCCATTTCCGGGCGCATGGCGCATGTCGGCATCGACACCGGCGAGATGGTGGGCGAAGGCCCTGCGCCATTCATCGTCGAGGCATCGGGCCCGCTGCGGGTGGAACTGCAACTGCCCGAACGGCTTGCCCGGCAGGTTCGCCCCGGCATGGCCGTGGAAGTCCAACTGCCCGGCAGAGATACAAGCGCACCGCCGATCGCGGGTCAGATCATGACGGTCGCCCCCTCGATCGAGATGGATACCCGCTCGGTCATGGCCACCGCCAGCATCTCCGCCGCTCCCGGCCTGGTCGCGGGACAAAACGTGATGGTCGTGATCAGCGGAGCGACCGCTGGCGAAGGCGTTTCCGTGCCCTCGGCTGCAGTCACCCGCTTTGACGGGGAGGACCACGTCTTCGTGGCTGACGGCGACAGCTACGTGCCGCGCGCGGTGCAGGTGGTTGCCAATGCCGGAGGGCGCGCAGTGATCGCCGAGGGACTGGCCGCCGGAGAGGTGGTTGCCACCAGCTTCATCGCCGAACTCAAGGCCGCCTCGGCGGAGTAACCGGCAATGCTTCGCTCCCTCATCGAAAAGGCGCTGTCGCTGCGCCTCGCCGTCATCGCCCTCGCGCTGATCCTGGCCGGCATCGGCGCATGGTCGTTCAACCGCCTGCCGATCGACGCCTTTCCCGATATCAGTTCCACGCAGGTGAAGATCATCCTGCGCGCGCCCGGCATGACCCCGGAAGAGGTCGAAAGCCGCGTCATCACCCCCATCGAAATGGAAATGCTCGGCATCCCGGACCAGAGCGTGCTGCGCTCTGTCGCCAAGTACGCGATTGCCGACATCACCATCGATTTCCAGGACGGCACCGACATCTACTGGGCGCGCCAGCAGGTGTCAGAACGGCTGAACGCCGTCATGGCCGACCTGCCAAGCACGGTGGAAGGCGGCATGGCGCCGATCTCCACGCCGCTGTCGGACATGTACATGTTCACGCTGGAAGGGCCGCAGGACCTGGCGGAAAAGCGCCGCGTCCTCGACTGGATCATCCGCCCTGCCCTGCGCACTGTGCCGGGCGTGGCTGACGTGAACGCCCTGGGCGGCTATGTCGAAACCTTCGAAGTCGCGCCCGACAACAGTGCGCTGACCGCAGCCGGGCTTTCCACCGCCGATATCGCCGCCGCCATCGACAGCGGCAACCGCAACGATGGCGCCGGTCGCCTGACAACGGGCGAGGAAGCCCTGATCGTGCGTTCCACCGGCGCAATCCAGACGCTGGATGACCTTTCCAACACCGTGCTGCGCAGCGGCAACGGCGGCGTGGTGCGGCTGGGCGACGTGGCAGAAGTGCGCACCGGCAGCCTGACGCGCTATGGCGCGGTGACAAAGGACGGCACCGGCGAAGCGGTGCAGGGCCTGGTCATCGGCCTGCGCGGGGCGGATGCTGCCCAGGTCGTCTCGGGCGTGGAGGCACGCCTCGCCGAAATCGCGCCCAGCCTGCCCGAAGGCATGGCCGTCAACGTCTTCTACGACCGGTCCGACCTGATCGAACGCGCCGTGGGCACCGTGGAAGACGCGCTGCTGGAAGCGACCGTGCTGGTCGTCATCCTGCTACTGCTGTTCCTCGGCGATTTCCGAGCCTCGGTGATCGTCGCACTGGCGCTGCCCATGGCCGCGCTGCTCACCTTCATCTTCATGCGTAGCATCGGCCTGACGGCAAACCTGATGAGCCTTGGCGGGCTGGCCATCGCCGTGGGCATATTGGTGGACGGCGCCGTGGTGGTGGTTGAAAACGTGGTCGAACGATTGTCCGACCCCAAGCACGCACACGGCGGCAAGGCGCGCAATATCCTGATCGCTTCCGCCGAAGTGGCCAAGCCCGTGGCATCGGGACTTGCCATCATCGCCATCGTCTTCCTGCCGCTGCTGACGCTGGAAGGGCTGGAAGGCAAGCTGTTCAGCCCCGTCGCGCTTACCATCGTGCTGGCGCTGGTTTCCGCGCTGCTGCTGTCGCTCACGCTCATCCCCGTGATCGCCTTCTATTTGCTGAAGGTGAAGGAGGGGCACCACGAACCCTGGCTGATGCGCAAGATTTCGCCGCGCTATCACGGCCTGCTGAACGGCGCCTTCGCCCGCAAGAAGCTGGTCTACATCGTGGCCGGCGTGTCACTGTTGCTGACGGGCGTGGCCTACAGCGTGACCGGCAAGACCTTCCTGCCGATCATGGACGAAGGGTCGGTGGTGATGCAGCTGGCCAAGCTGCCGTCGGTCTCGCTCGAACACTCTGTCGAAGGCGATCTCGCCATAGAGCGCGCGATCATGGCCGAGGTGCCCGAAGTGGAGGCGATCATCGCCCGTGTCGGCTCCGACGAAATCGGCCTCGACCCCATGGGCCTCAACGAAAGCGACGCCTTCCTGCAACTGGCCCCGCGCGACGAATGGCGCGTGCCCGACAAAGACTGGCTGGTCGACCAGATCCGCCAGGTCACCGCGCGTTTCCCCGGCATCGAGCCCAGCTTCACCCAGCCGATCGACATGCGCACCTCGGAAATGCTCACCGGCGCGCGCGGTGACCTGGCGATCAAGCTGTTCGGCCCCGACCTCGACGAACTCTCGCGCCTCTCGGGCGAGATTCAGGCCCGGCTGGAAACCATCGAAGGCACCAGCGAGGCGATGACCGTCGCCAACGACACCGTCGACTACATGCAAATCGATATCGACCGCGTGGCAGCCGGGCGCCTTGGCATGCCCGTTACCGAATTGCAGGACATGATGCGCGCGCAGGTCGAAGGCATGCACGCCGGCGTCGTGGCCGAGGGCACCCGCCGCATTCCCATCGTGGTGCGCGGCGAAGGGCGCAGCGCCGATACCCCGCAGGCCTTTGCCGACCAGCTCTACCAGGCCCCCAGCGGCCAGCTGGTGCGCGCCAGCGACGTGGCCGATGTCAGCCTGGTGGAAGGCCCGGTGAAGCTGGAGCACGAGAACGGCTCGCGCTTCGCCCTGGTGCAGGCCTTCGTGACCGGCCGCGACCTTGTCGGCTACGTGGAAGAAGCCCGCGCCGATATCGCCCAGAACGTCGAGCTTCCGGCAGGCTATCGCCTGGAATGGGGTGGCCAGTTCGAGAACCAGCAGCGCGCCAGCGCACGGCTGGGCATCGTGCTGCCGATCTCTGTACTGCTGATCTTCGCCATCCTCTATTTCACGCTGGGTTCGCTGCGCGCTTCGCTGCTGATCCTGCTCAACATCCCCTTTGCCATGGTCGGCGGGATGATCGCGCTGGCGGTGTCGGGTGAATACCTCTCGGTGCCTGCATCGGTCGGCTTTATCGCGCTGATGGGCATCGCCGTGCTCAACGGGCTGGTGATGGTGTCCTACTTCCGCCAGCTACGCAGTGAGGGCGTGCCCTTGCACCAGGCCGTGCGCCAGGGGGCCGAGCGCCGCCTGCGTCCGGTACTGATGACGGCCAGCATCGCCGCCTTCGGCCTCGTTCCGCTGCTGTTCGCCAGCGGGCCGGGCTCGGAAATCCAGAAGCCGCTCGCCATCGTGGTGGTTGGCGGGCTGGTATCCGCCACGCTGCTGACGCTGGTGCTGCTGCCGATCCTTTACGAACGCTTTGGCGAGAGCAAAGGCGAACACGAAGAAGAGCACATGGGCGAAGGAGAACCGGCATGAAGCGCCTTGCCCTGATCCTGCCGCTGCTTGCGCTGGCTGCTCCGCTGGCCGCCGAACCCGGATTGCCCAACGAAGAGCAGGTTTCCATCGCGCTGGATGCCTATCCTGCCGTCGAAGCCGCGCAACAGCGGGTCAGCGCCGCCCGGTCTTCCGCCCGCGCACGCGCCGCCAGCCCGCACGATTTCACCGTGACGGGCAGCTACACCCGCCGCTCCATCGATTTCGAAGGCGATTTCGACGAGTTCGATGCCGAACTGATGCGCGGCGTGCGCTTGCCCGGCAAGGCACGGCTGGATCGCGAGATCGGCACCCACCTGGTCGATGCGGCGGAAAACATGGCCGAAGATACGCGCCACCAGGCCGCCCTGGTGCTGGCGCAGCACTGGTGGGACTGGCTGGCCGCCTCTGCCGCCGCGCAGGTCGATCAGCAAGCCGTCGACAATTACCAGCGGGCGCTGGCCGCCGTGCGGCGCCGCGTGGAACTGGGCGATGCAGCCCCGCTGGATGCCGACCAGGCCGAGGCCGCGCTGGGCGCTGCCCGCGTGCGTGCCGCGCAGTCGCTGGGCGAGGCAAACCTTGCCCGCACCCGGCTTGCCACGCACTTCCCCGCCCTCGCCCTGCCCGCGCAGGCGCCGGAGATTCCCGTGCCCGAAGTGGTGACCGGCGAACTGGAGCGCCTTTCCGGGCTGGTGGTGATGAACAGCCACGAGATCGCCGCTGCCGAAGCGCAATCGCGCGCGGTCGATGCCGCCGCCCAGCGCGCCCGACTGGACCGGGTGGCAGACCCATCCATCGGCGTGCGCGTATTCTCCGAACGCGGCGGCGCGGAAACCGGCGCGGGCCTGGTCTTCTCCATGCCTTTTGGCGGCAGCCGTCGCGGCGCGCTGGCAGACCAGGCCACGGCCGAAGCCGATGCCGCCATGGCCGATGCCCGCATGGCGCGCTTTGCCGTGCAGGAAACCTCCGCCGCCGATCTGGCGCAGGCACAGTTCCGCATCGAATCGTGGCAACGCGCCCGCGAAGGCCTGCGCGCGCAGATGGCGGTGCTCACTCGCATGCGCCGGGGGCACGAACTGGGCGAGATCGACCTGGCCGACCTTCTGCTGGCCGAACGCATGACGCACGAAGCCTTCAGCCTGGAAGTGAGCGCGCGTGCCGAAGCCCAGCGGGCGATCACCCAGCTGCGCATCGACAGCCACCAGCTCTGGCTGGCGGACTGATCGCCTAGCGCGCCGCCACGCGGCCTTCCCGCGCGACGTCGAAGCTGCGCGCATAGTCGCCCAGCTGGTCCATCACCTGGCCTTCGGTCAGGCCGAATTCGGCCAGGCTGTAGCGATGCGGGCGGCGCTTCAGCCCCTCTGCCGCACGGTGGCAGGCCTCCATGGCAGGCCATGCGGGTTCGATTTCCAGGCCCAGGAAGCGATAGATCCGCTCCATCGCGCCGCGCCAGTCGGCATCCACGTCTTCGTAATGCACGTCGATCATCCGCTCAGGCGCGATGGCCTTGCGCCCTGCCTGCATCCGCTCCACCTGCAGCCGCGTCTTGCGCAGCCATTCGCGGCCAACCTGCCGCGGGTCGGCATGGTCGGAATAGATGCAGGTCTGGTTCCACGCCAGCGAGGCGGAGCTGGCCACCACCCTCAAGGGATCGCGGTGGGTGAAGACGAAGCGGGCATCGGGAAAGACCTTCAGCAAGGCATCGAGATCGAGCATGTGTTGCGGCGTTTTCAGCACCCACGGTTTCAGCGAGCTTTCCCGCTGCGACCAGCCGACCAGTCGCAACAGCCGCGCCATCTGGCGGTAGGCAGGCGTCGCATCCTGCCCTTCGCACCAACGCCCGTAGGTGGGCACGTGCCACTGCGCCTCGTGTTTCATGCCCCAGAAGCTGTTGACCAGCAGGCCCAGCTCTTCCTCAGGCTGCATCGGACCCGTAGGATGAATCGACAGCGTGCGCGGATTGGCCCATTCCGCTACCTTGCGCGCGCGGCGCGCTATCGTGATGCGATGGTCGTACCCGCCGTGGGTAAAACCGGGATGGGGCACCGGGCAGATCGTCTCGAAACTGCGCATGTGGGCAAAGCGCCGGTCTGCCGCCAGCAAGCGGTGCAGCCGCGTGGTGCCCGATCGCATCGGGCCGACCACGAAGACCGGTGCACGCAGCGGGCGTGCAAGGATTTCCGGATGGCGGGCGAACCATTGCTGCGCCCACAAGCGGTCGACCAGCACCTTCTCGCATTGCTTCATGGCCACCCAGGCACCGGCCTCGTGCAGCTGCGCCTCGCCATCCAGGGCCTGCAACAGCATTGCCAGCGGCTGTTCGAACCACGAATCGCCAAAATCGTCGCACCCGGCACGCTCCGCCGCGCGCCGCATGATCGTCGCCTTGTCGCAGGTGGGGCGCGCCACCAGCCCGCCAGCCATGGCCAGGCGCGCCACCAGCTGGACTGCATCGACGAAACGGGTCCGCCGCGGAGGATCGATAATGGTCTGGTCCAGCAAATCGGGCCCCCGCTGCGTCCGGTGCATGTGACTGTTTGGATGGCCGAGGCTGCCAAATGTTCCCCGCACAGGCAAACCGGGGCGTGATTGGACGCCTGAACGCTGGACAAGCGGCAACATGGCGAGGCATAGCCCGCGCCCATGCATGACCTCAGACTGATCCGAGAGAATCCGGAACAATTCGATGCAGCGCTGGCAAAGCGCGGCGTGGAACCTGTCGCCGCCAAGCTGCTGAAGCTGGACGAGGAGCGGCGCGCGCTCACCACGCGCCTGCAGGAAATGCAGAGTCGCCGCAACGAGGCCTCGAAAGCCATCGGCCAGGCCATGGGCCAGGGCGACACCGAGAAGGCCGAGGCGCTGAAGGCCGAAGTGGCCGAGATAAAGCAGTCGATGCCGCAGCTGGAGGAAGAGGAGCGCGAGAAGGGCAAGGCGCTGAACGACGCGCTGGCCGCCATTCCCAACCTGCCGGCCGACGGCGTGCCCGAAGGCGCGGACGAGAGCGACAACGTCCACGTGAGCCGCTGGACCACCCCGCGCGTGCTGCACTGCAAGCCGCGCGAACACGCCGACCTCGGCCCGCCGCTGGGCATGGAGTTCGAAACCGCAGCGAAAATGTCCGGTGCGCGCTTTACCTTCTTGCGCGGACAGATGGCCCGCCTCAACCGCGCCATCGCGCAGTTCATGCTCGACCACCAGACGACGCAGAACGGCTACACCGAATGCGCCCCGCCGCTGCTGGTGCGTGACGATGCCATGTTCGGCACCGGCCAGCTGCCCAAGTTCGCCGAAGACCTGTTTCACACCACCGATGGGCGCTGGCTGATTCCCACGGCCGAGGTTTCGCTGACCAATTCGGTGCGCGAGCAGATCATCGAAGATCTCTCTGCGCCCATCCGCCTCACCGCCCTCACCCCCTGCTTCCGCAGCGAAGCGGGCGCGGCGGGCAAGGATACGCGCGGCTTCATCCGCCAGCACCAGTTCGACAAGGTGGAACTGGTTTCCATCTGCCGTCCGGACGATGCCCACGCGGAGCACGAGCACATGGTGGAAAGCGCCGAGAGCGTGCTGCGCGCTCTCGAACTGCCCTATCGCAAGGTGCTGCTGTGCACCGGCGACATGGGCTTCGGCGCGCGCAAGACCTTCGACCTCGAGGTGTGGCTGCCGGGACAGGATACCTACCGCGAGATCAGCTCTGTCAGCTGGTGCGGCGATTTCCAGGCGCGACGGATGAACGCACGCTATCGTCCCGAGGATGGCGGCAAGAAGACCGACTTTGTCCACACCCTCAACGGCTCCGGCCTCGCCGTCGGCCGCACGCTGGTGGCCGTGCTTGAGAACTACCAGGAGGAAGACGGCTCTGTCTCCGTTCCCGATGCGCTGAAGTCCTGGATGGGCGGGATCGACAAGCTGGTGCCTGCCTGAACCATGCGCATCCTGCTCACCAACGACGACGGCATCCATGCCCCCGGCCTGACAGTGCTGGAGGAGATCGCCGCCCAGCTGTCCGACGACGTGTGGATCTGCGCGCCGGCGGAGGAGCAATCGGGCGCGGGCCACTCGTTGACCCTGCACCAGCCGGTGCGGCTGCGCGAGCATGGAGAGCGGCGTTTCAGCGTCACCGGCACGCCCACCGACGCGGTTGGCCTGGGCCTGCGCAAGCTGTTTGCCGACAGGAAGCCCGACCTGGTGCTGTCGGGTGTCAACGCAGGCGAGAACCTGGGCGACGACATCACCTATTCGGGCACCATTTCGGCTGCCATGGAAGCTGCCCTGGCGGGCATCCCGGCGATCGGCCTCAGCCAGGCTTTCCGCGATCGCGGCCCCGGCTTCGATGCCGCCACCGCCTGGGGCGCCAGGGTGCTTGCCCCGCTGATCGACGTGCAGATGGCCAAGCGCACGCTCGTCAACGTCAACTTCCCGCCGCTGGCGGCAGAGGACGTGAAAGGCATCCGGGTGGTGCGCCAGGGCTTTCACGATTATTCGCGCGGCTCGCTGGTCGAAGGCACCGATCCGCGCGGGCGCAACTATTACTGGTTCGGCCTGCAGGATGCCGAGCATACACTGGACCACGGCACCGACCTGGAAGCGGTGGAAGACGGCTATATCGCCGTTACCCCGCTGCAGCTCGACCTTACCAACCATTCGGCCATCTCCGACCTGGCCGACAGGTTCGTCGCATGACCGGGGAGGCCTGAGCCATGGCCCGTGCGCACACCAAGCCGGAGCAGCGGCGTGTAGGCAAGCGCCGCTTTGCCCCGCTGCGCCGGGCGGTGAACCTGCCCGTGTGGGGCGACCTGTTCATCCGCCTGGGGCTGGCGGTGTTCCTGATCTTCCTGGTGGTGATGATCCACTGGTTCGACCGCGACGGGCTGGTCGACAACCTCGACGGCCACGTCAGCTTCCTCGACGTGATCTATTTCACCATGATCTCGATCACCACCACCGGCTTTGGCGATATCGCTCCGATCAGCGACCGTGCGCGGCTGGTGGAAGCGGTGATCGTGACCCCTGTCCGTTTCGCCGTGCTGTTCATCTTCGTCGGCACCGCCTACAACTTCCTTATCAAGCGTAGCTGGGAGAAGTTCCGCATGGCCCGCATCCAGGACCAGCTTTCCAACCACGTCGTCGTGCTGGGCTTCGGCATTTCCGGCTCCGAAGCCGTGAGCGAACTGATCGAGCGGGGTACCGACCCGGCCCAGATCGTGGTGATGGACACCAGCGAGGACCGTCTCGAACAGGCCGAAGCGCTGGGCTGCAACGTGATCGAGGCCGATGCCTCGCGCGACGAGAACCTGCAGGCCGTGCGCATCACCGAAGCGCAGACCGTGCTGGTATCCGCCGGGCGCGACGACAGCTCGATCCTTATCGTCCTTACCGTCCGCCACCTGGCGCCCAAGGTGCCGATCAGCGTGGTCGTGCGCGCCGCCGACAACGAGCTGCTGGCGCGCCAGGCCGGTGCCGACAACGTCATCAACCCGGTGCGCTTTACCGGCTTGCTGCTGGCCGGCAGCGCACGCGGGGCGCACATTGCCGACTACCTGGGCGACCTCGCCTCCGTCACCGGCCGCGTGCAACTGGTGGAGCGCGAAGTGCTGCCCGAGGAGATCGGCAAGCCGCTGAGCCAGCTCGCCACCGGCGGGCGCGGCATGCGCATCTATCGCAACGGCGTGGCCTGCGGCTTCTGGCAGCACGAGGCCGAGTGCCTGCAGGCGGGCGACATCGTGGTCGAGATCAAGCCCACCGAGGAAGACGTGCCCGACGGCAACTACCTCGACGAGGACGAGGAAGCGATCTGACCGCGCTGGCCCGGCAAGGGGCCTACCCCAGCAGGATGAACACCCCGCCGACAGCGGCCATGCCGACGATGAAGTGCGCGGCATCGATGGCGAACAGCTTGCCTGGCCGCATCTGGAACAGGTAGTTGATGCCCAGCGCGGGCGTCATGATCAGCGCGCCGAAGCCGACGGCCATCATCATCACCACGTGCGGCGCCGGATTGGTGCGGGCGATGTTGTGGCCCAGCATCAGGACGACGATCATCTCGAACGCGAATGCCAGCAGCATGATGAGCCAGGTCGGGTTCTGCCCCGCTCGCGGCCCGGCCTTCACCATCTCGTCGGTAATGCCGTTCATTTCGCGCCAGCTCTTGCCGAAAAGCGGCCCGTACCAGATCGCCCCGATCACGAAGAAGGCCAGCGTGCCCAGCACCACGGCCAGCAGGTTTACGTCACCCATGTCGTCTCTCCATTCCCCGGTCGCGAGACCGGTCTAGCCCAAGGCTGCAATCGGGTGTAGGGGCGCTGCCCATCATGGCAACCCAGATTCCAGAACAGAAGCGCGTGGGCATGGTCAGCCTCGGCTGCCCCAAGGCGCTGGTCGATTCCGAGCGCATCCTTACGCGGCTGCGCGCCGATGGCTATGCCATGAGCCCCGATTACGAAGGCGCCGACGTGGTGCTGGTGAACACCTGCGGCTTCCTCGACCGCGCCAAGGAGGAAAGCCTCGAAGCCATCGGCGAAGCCATCGCCGAGAACGGCCGCGTGATCGTTACCGGCTGCATGGGCGACGAAGCAGAGTTGATCCGCAAGCGCTTTCCGCAGGTCCTCGCGATTACCGGCGCGCACCAGTACGAGGACGTGGTGGACGCCGTGCACGAGGCCGCGCCGCCCAGCCAGGGGCCGTATATCGACCTGGTCCCGCAGGCACAGCCGGATATCAAGCTGACCCCGCGCCACTACAGCTACCTGAAGATCAGCGAAGGCTGTAACCACTCCTGCGCCTTCTGCATCATCCCGCAGCTGCGCGGGAAGCTGGCCAGCCGCCGCATCGATGCCGTGCTGCGCGAGGCAGAGAAGCTACTGGCCGCCGGGACCAAGGAACTGCTGGTGATCAGCCAGGATACCAGCGCCTATGGCGTGGATACCCGCCATGAAGAACGCATGTGGAAGGGCCACCCGGTGCGCGCCCACATGACCGACCTTGCCCGCGAACTGGGCCAGCTGCGTACGACCGAAGGCGACGTGCCGTGGGTGCGGCTGCACTATGTCTACCCCTACCCGCATGTCGACCAGGTCATCCCGCTGATGGCCGAAGGGCTGCTGACGCCGTACCTCGACATTCCCTTCCAGCACGCCAGCCCGAAGGTGCTGAAAGCCATGAAGCGCCCGGCGAACGAGGCAAAGGTGCTCGAGCGGCTGAAGGCCTGGCGCGAGGTCTGTCCCGAGATCGCCGTGCGCAGCAGCTTCGTGGTCGGCTTTCCCGGAGAGACCGAGGACGATTTCCAGTACCTGCTCGACTGGCTGGAGGAAGCCCAGCTCGACCGCGTGGGCGCCTTCCGCTTCGAGCCCGTGGAAGGCGCGGCGGCCAACGCGCTGCCCGATCCCGTGCCCGAGGAAGTGAAGGAAGAACGCTTCGCCCGCGTGATGGAAGTGACCGAGCGGATCAGCGCCGCCAAGCTGGCCGCCAAGGTGGGCAAGACCATCCCCGTCATCATCGACGAGGTGGGCGAGCCCGACGAAGACGGCGATATCGGTGCAACGGGCCGCAGCCAGGCCGACGCGCCCGAGATCGACGGCGCCGTCTACCTGCGCAACGTGGCCGAAACGCTGAAGGCCGGCGACTTCGTGGACGTCGAAGTCGAGGACGCCGACGCACACGACCTCTACGGGGTGATTTCCGAAGGCTGAGCTGCCAGACGTGGAACGCCCAAGGGTGCCTTTTGAAAAAGCCGCCCAATCGCCCAAACTGCTGTAAAAAAGCGACATTCATAGCCCTGGCAGGCATGAAAGTGTAACCTTCCGCCAGCGCGCCGTGACAGCTGGTGGTGATGCCGACGATAGCAAAGAGCCGCCGCGATCATCGCAGCGGCCCTTGGTGTAGGACAGCCAGCGCCTAGCGCGGCGTGTCGCTGACCTGTTCGCCTTCGATCACCACGCCGGTGACGTGGGTGGTGTATTCAAACGGGTCGCCGTCGAACATCGCCACGTCGCCGTCCTTGCCCACTTCCAGCGATCCGATGCGCTCTTCCATGCCGATCACGCGGGCGGCATCGATGGTCACGCTGGCCAGTGCATCTTCGGGCGAAAGGCCGTGGCCGACGGCGAAGCCGGCTTCCCACAGCACCACCCGGGTCTTGGGCACATAGGCCTCGTACCCCGATTGCAGCGCGAAGGGGATGCCCGCTTCGGCCAGCAGGCCGGCGGTGGTGAAGGCGGCATTTTCCAGCTCGCCCTCGTTACGGGCCATGGTGGGGTGGAGGATCACCGAGACGCCGGCCTCGCGCAGCTCGTCAAGCATCATGTGCGCATCGGCGGCGCCGTCGATGATAACCTCGATATCGAATTCGTCGGCCAGTCGCAGCGCAGACTGGATATCCTGCGAACGGTGCGCGGTGACGAGCAGCGGGCGCTCGCCGCGCAGCACCGAGACGAAGGCCTCCTGCGCCAGGTCGCGCGGCCCCTCGCCCTCTTCGCTGTCCAGCGCGTTCTGCGCCGCGACCAGCGCCTGGCGCAGCATGGACATCTGCTTGGCCCGCGTGCCGGGCGCGCCTTCGCGGTCCAGCGCCCAGCTGCCCAGGTTGGCCACCACCATGGTGCCATCCTCTACCAGCGCGGCATCCGCCGTGTTGCCGGTGGTCTTCACCACCATGGTCTGCCCGGAAACCAGCGCGCCGGGGCCGTGGCCGGTGTGCAACGTTGTGGTGCCCAGTTCGCGCACCCATTGCACCAGCCGATCGTGCGGATTGTAGGCATCCACGGCGCGCAGCTGCGGCTGCACCGGGGCGGAATCGTCCAGCTGGTCCTGGTCGTCGCTCTGGTTGAGATAGCCGGTCAGGCCGACGGTGCTGTGTGCATCGATCAGGCCGGGGGTCACCACGGGCGCTTCCAGCACGGCCATGCCGGTGGGGATCGTAACAGTGTCGGCGGAACCGACGGCGGTGATGCGGCCGTCCTCGATCACGACCACGCCGTTCTCGATCACGCCTGCGGGGCCCATGGTCCACACCTGCGCCCCGCGCACGGCGATATCCTGCGCCATGGCCGAAGTGGAAAGCAGCGCGGCGGTGAAACCGGCAGCGATCAGTTTGCCAAGCTTGTTCATTGCGCGCCCTCCAGCATGTGTGCCTCTCGTTCGAGGACGTGGGTGTTCATCTGCGGATTGCCCGCGCCGTATCCGCCGGTAGCGTGCAGCAGGTCTTCGGGGTCGGATGCGTCGAACAGCAGTTCGCCCATCACCCAGGTCTCGGCGACATTGGTGTAGACCGACAGCGGATCGCCGGTCAGCACGATGAAATCGGCCAGCTTGCCCGGCTCCAGGCTGCCCACCCGGTCATCCAGCCCCAGCTGCACGGCACCGTTGACGGTGAGCGCGCGCAAGGCGCCGTCGCGGCTCATCCCGCCGCGCACGGCAAGGCCGGCGTGACGGAACATCAGGCGGCTGTCGAGGATGTTGTCGTCCGAATGCAGCGAGAGGAATACGCCCGCCTGCTCCAGCGCGGCGGCGGTTTCGATATTGGCGTTGGCTGCTTCCAGCTTGCCGCCGGGGCTGTCCACCAGGATGGCGGAAACAGGGATGCCCTCGGCCGCGATTTCCTGCGCCACCTGGTAGCTTTCGATACCGTGCTGGATCAGCAGGTCGAAGCCGAATTCGCGGCGCAGGCGCAGCGCGGTCATGATGTCGTCGCTGCGGTGGGTGTGGAAGTGGACGAGGCGGCTGCCGTCCAGCACTTCGCACATGGCATCCATGCCGATATCGCGCGGGCTGCGTTCGCCTTCGCAGTATTCCTGCGCGGCCACGAAATGCTGCCGCACCATCGCGGCGCTGCGCGCGCGGGTGGAGGGGAAGGCCGGGCTTTCGCGCAACGGATTGGTGCCGTTGGCCATCTTCATGCCGCCCATGATGTTTCCATCCTCGTCCATCCAGGCATAGTCCTCGATGGAGTTCCCTTCGCTCAGGTGCATGTAGAAGGTCTGCCCGCTCATCAGCCAGCCGCTGCCGGGCATGATGTTGGCGGTGGTGACCCCGCCCGACCGCGCGCGGGCGATCGAACTGTCACGCACGTTGATGCTGTCCAGCGCGCGCACGTCGGGCTGGATCGCGGCGGAACTGTCCGCACCGGAGACCTGGCCGATGTGCGAGTGCGTATCGACGATGCCGGGCATGATGACCATGCCGCTGGCGTCGCGCACTTCGGCGCCGTCGGGAATATCGACCGTGGCGCCCACCGCGACGATCTCGCCGTGGTGGATCACCATGGTGGCGTCCTCGATGGTGCCGGTGCCGCTGATGCCGCTCATGGTGTGCACGGTGGCGCCGGTAAAGGCGATTGGCGTCTCCTGCGCCATGACCGGTGCTGCCAGCAGCGCGCCCACAGCCGTGGCGGCGAGTGCCGCCCGCTTGATCGATTGCATGGAAAGTCCCTTTCTCGTTTCAGCCGAGACTAGCGAGGCCGTTCCTGCGTGCAAGCCTATTCGGCGGCATATTCCTGTGCAAAGCTTGGATCGCATTCGTAGGGGTAGATGTGCTGCCCCTCGTGCCTTTCCCATTCGATCCAGCGCACGCCGTTGTTTTCCAGCATGACGGGGTCGGAAAACCACTGCGTCGCCACCAGCCGGCCATCCTCCGGATCGATGCGGTAGCGTTCGACCATGCGCAGGTTCTCGCTGTGGTCGAGACCGTTGTTGGTGATGGTGCTGGGCGCGATGTGGCTGGTCTCGATCACCAGCTCGTCACCCTCCCAGTGGCCGGTGGAAAAGCCCATCTTGGAAAGCGGGTAATCCTCGCCCGCCTCGCGGTCGTCCATGAACACCAGGCGCACCTGGTCGAAGTATTCGTAACGGATCACGATGAGTTCGGGTGTCTGGTGGACCTCGAACGGGAACGGGCCTTGCAACGCGTAGACGATGCTGGGCGGCAGGCACACGCGGTCCAGCGTCATCTCGTCCTCCGGGTTCCACTCCTCGGCACGGGCGAGCGCTTCGTCGGTCGGCTCCAGCCCGCCGTATTCGCCGCGCGGAAACTCGGCGACGCCGGTATCCTCCACCAGCACGGTGCCTTCGGGCAGCCGGGCCAGCATGTCGGGCGCGGGGTCGCCAAGGTCGAACACCGGGCCCCAGAAGCCGGAGAGGTCGGGCGGTGTATCCTGCGCGGCAGCGGGCGTGGCAAGCAGCGCGAATGCGAGAGCGAGGCGCTTACCCATCGTTCTGTCCGAACGGGGCGGTGCCGATCAGGTTGCCCTGCTCGTCACGCACTTCGCGCAAGCGCATGTAGTTGCGCCCGTCGCGCGAACGCCAGCCCGATACGGTCACGTGCTGGCCGGGGCGCAGGCTGCCGCGCGTCCAGCCGCGCCGCCGCAGCACGACCGGCGCGTTGGTCTCTGCCCGCCATTCCTCGCCATCCACCTCGAACACCAGCGTGCCGTGCGGGTTGGTGAAACGGAACGCGGTGACCGTGCCTTCCAGCGTAACCGGGGCATCGGGATCGAAATAGACTGCGAACGAATGGTGCGCAGTTGCAGGAATGGATGCGGGGATGGACGCCGCTAGTCCCAGCACCACAAGTGTCATCAAACGCATGGTTTCTCCTCTTCCAGCATCAATGTGCCGCGAAAAGCGGATGCGGTCCACTGCTCTGATCGCTATGGCGCACCCATGCAGCAGGCCCAGACCCGATTCACCATCTCCACGCGCGGACAGGCGCTGTACGAATTCACCGACGAGGTGGCCGACTGGCTGGCCGGCACCGGGAGCGACACCGGCCTTGTCACCCTGCTGTGCCGCCACACCTCGGCCAGCCTGCTGATCAACGAGAACGCCGCGCCTGCCGTACAGCGCGACCTGCTTCGTTGGATGGCGCAGGCAGCGCCCGAAGGCGACATGTACGAACATGATAGCGAGGGGCCCGACGACATGCCCGCGCATATCCGCACCATGCTGACGGGCGCCTCGCTCAGCGTGCCGGTGGCAGGCGGGCGCATGCTGCTGGGCACCTGGCAGGGCCTGTACCTGGCCGAACACCGGCGCGCGCCGCACCGCCGCGAGATCGTGGCCCATTTTATCGGAGAATAGCGAAACCGCAGGCCTGCCTCGCGCGTTCGCAGCACATATGCCCATCGACATCACCGCCCGTTTCTCATTCCACCTGGACGAGCCGACCGACCTGCTGCTGCAGTTCGAAGTCGCGGCCATCCCAGAGCAGCAGATCCTCTCCAGCGAGACCAAGCTCTCCCGCGCCATGCACACCGCCCGCGTGCCTGCGCACAACGGGATCGGCGAGCGCATCTGGGTGCGGGCGGAGGGCGGTTACTGCGTTACCTACGCCGCGCAGGTGGAGGTAGAGCGCCTGGTGCCCGACATCAGCGCGCTGGCCGCGGTCAAGCCGCATGCCCTGCCGGGCGAAGCGGTCGAGTACCTTTTCGATTCGCGCTATTGCCAGGCAGACCGCATGCACGGCTTCGTGATCGACCGCTTCGGCGAGCTGGAAGGCGGGGCCAAGGTGCTGGCCATGCGCGACTGGATCGCGGAGAATTTCCGGTACGAGCCCGGCGCTTCCAACGCGCACACCACGGCGGCAGACACCTTCGTCGCGCGCCGGGGCATCTGCCGCGACTATGCCCACGTGATGATCACCCTTGCCCGCGCGGCGGCCATCCCGGCGCGGTATGTCAGCTGCTATGCGCCCGGCGTGAACCCGCCCGATTTCCATGCCGTGGCAGAGGTGTTCCTGGCCGATCCGGCAACGCCGGGCGGCGGGGCCTGGTATATCGTCGATGCCACGCGCATGGCCGATGCCAGCCACACCGCCAAGATCGGCATCGGCCGCGATGCGGCAGACGTATCCTTCCTCACCACCTTCGGCCTGTCGCGCTTCGACGGCTGCGAGGTCTCGGTGAGGGAAAGCGAAGTCCCTGAAAACGTCTCTTGAGAACGTTCACATTCTCGCCTAGGAGAGACCTAAATCAGGGAGAGACATGCGGCCGAGGTTTATGTTGCGCCGCAGCATGAAGGGGGGTTAGACTTGCACCCGACATTTGCGATGACGAACCGGGAGGCCGCGTGAGCACAAAGGCACAAACGCTGATCCTGTTCGGCGCGACGGGAGACCTCTCGCGCCGGATGCTGCTCCCTTCGCTCTGCGCGCTCGATGCCGACGAACTGCTGCCCGCCGACCTGGAAATCATCGGCACCGCCCGGTCGGAGATGAGCTCTTCGGAATTCCGCAATTTCGCGCGCGAGGCGCTGGAGACCTTCCTGCCTGCGCACCGGCGTGGCGGCATGGCCGATTTCCTCAACCGGCTGCATTACAGCCAGCTGGATGTCACCACCCCCGAAGGCTATGCCGAACTGGCCGCCAAGGTCGGCGAAGACCGCGAAGTGGCGATCTTCCTGTCCACCGCGCCCAGCCTGTTCAAGCCGACGATCGAAGGGCTGGCAGCCAACGGCCTGGCCGATGGCAACGCCCGAATCTGCCTGGAAAAGCCGCTGGGCACGGACCTGGAAAGCTCCTGCGCCATCAACGATGCCGTGGCCGGGGCCTTCCCCGAATGCCGCATTTTCCGCATCGACCATTACCTGGGCAAGGAGACGGTGCAGAACCTGATCGCCCTCAGGTTCGGCAACATCCTGTTCGAACCGCTGTGGAACGCCCAGCATATCGACCACGTGCAGATCACGGTTGCCGAGACCGTGGGCCTCGAAAGCCGCGTCGATTTCTATGACGGTGCGGGCGCGCTGCGCGACATGGTGCAGAACCACATGCTGCAGCTGCTGGCCCTGGTGGCAATGGAGCCACCGGGCAGTTTCGATGCCAGTTCCGTCCGCGACGAAAAGGTAAAGGTACTGCGCGCGCTGCGTCCGCTGACCGATGCCGAAAGCGTTACCGGCCAGTATCGCGGCGGCGCCAGCGGCGGGCAGATCGTACCCGGCTACGACGAGGAACTGGGCCGCGAAAGCAATACCGAGACCTTCGTCGCGCTGAAGGCGCATATCGACAACTGGCGCTGGCACGGCGTGCCGTTCTACATGCGCACGGGCAAGCGCCTGGCCGAGCGGGTGACCGAGATCATCGTCCACTTCCGCTGCGTGCCGCACTCGATCTTTCCCGATGCGCGGCTGAAGCCCAACAAGCTGGTGATCGGCATCCAGCCAGAAGAGAACATCACCCTGTCGCTGATGGCCAAAGTGCCCGGTATCGAGCACGAAGGCATGACCTTACGCGAAGTGCCGCTGAATATCGCCATGCCCGATGCCTTCACCGGCAAGCACAAGCGCATCGCCTACGAACGCCTGCTGCTGGATCTCATCAACGGCGACCAGACGCTGTTCGTGCGCCGCGACGAGGTGGAAGCGCAGTGGGCCTGGATCGACGCCATCCGCGCCGGGTGGGAGGCCGAGGGCAAGGAACCCAAGACCTATGCCGCCGGCAGCTGGGGCCCCAGCGCCTCGATCGCGCTGGCCGAACGCGACGGAGTAAGCTGGCATGAGTAGCCTTCACCCGACCATCGAGCGCGTCACGCAGCGCATCATCGAGAAATCGAAGCCCAGCCGCAGCGCCTATCTCGACCTGATCGCGCGCGAGGCCGACAACCAGCCGGAACGCAGCCAGGTCTCGTGCTCCAACCTTGCCCATGCCTTTGCCGGGGCGCTGGAGGACCAGGAGGCGCTGAAGACCAATGCCGGGCCCAACATTGGCGTGGTCACCGCCTACAACGACATGCTTTCCGCGCACCAGCCCTACGGGCGATACCCGGAACGGCTGAAGATCTACGCCCGCGAAGTGGGCGCCACGGCGCAGATGGCTGGTGGCACGCCGGCCATGTGTGACGGGGTGACGCAGGGCGAAACGGGCATGGAACTGAGCCTGTTCAGCCGCGACGTGATAGCGCTGAGCACGGGTGTCGCACTGTCCCACGCGATGTACGACGGCATGATGCTGCTGGGCATCTGCGACAAGATCGTGCCCGGCCTGCTGATGGGCGCGCTGCGTTTCGGCCACCTGCCCGCCGTGTTCGTGCCCAGCGGCCCGATGCCGAGCGGCGTTTCCAACAAGGAAAAGCAACGCGTTCGCCAGCTCTATGCAGAGGGCAAGGCAACGCGCCAGGAACTGCTCGATTCAGAACTGGGCAGCTATCACTCGCCGGGCACCTGCACCTTCTACGGCACCGCCAATTCCAACCAGATGATGATGGAACTGATGGGCCTGCACGTGCCGGGCGCGGCCTTCTTCCAGCCGGGCACGAAGATCCGCCAGGCGCTGGACCGCGCCGCCGTGCACCGCGTGGCGGCAATGGGCAGGACCGGCAACGACTATCGCCCGCTGGGCCACTGCGTGGATGAGAAAGCGATCGTCAATGCGGCCGTGGGCCTGCTGGCCACTGGCGGCTCCACCAACCACGCGATCCACATCCCCGCCTTCGCCCGCGCGGCAGGCGTGCAGATCGACTGGACCGACTTGGCCGAGCTTTCGAGCGCGGTGCCCTTGCTGGCACGCGTCTATCCCAACGGTTCGGGCGACGTGAACCACTTCCACGATGCAGGCGGCATGGGCTTCGTGATCCGCGAACTGCTGGGCGCTGGCCTTGCCCATGCCGACGTGATCGGTGTGGGTGAAGAGCGCGGCATGGCGCAATACGGGCAGGAACCGTGGCTGGATGGCGATAGGCTGGGCTGGCGCGATGTCGGCCCCAGCGGCGACGCCGAAATGCTGCGCCCGGCAGCCGACCCGTTCCAGCCCGATGGCGGCATGAAGCTGGTGCAGGGCAACCTTGGCCGCGCCTGCTTCAAGTCCTCCGCCGTCGACAAGTCGCGCTGGACGGTGGAAGCCCCGTGCCGCGTGTTCGAGGACCAGCATTCGGTGGCAGAGGCTTTCAAGGCAGGCGAGCTGGATCGCGACGTGGTCGTCGTCGTGCGCTTCCAGGGCCCGCGCGCCAACGGCATGCCCGAACTGCACAGCCTCACCCCGCCGCTGGGGGTGCTGCAGGATCGCGGATACCGCGTGGCGCTGGTGACCGACGGGCGCATGTCCGGCGCATCGGGCAAGGTGCCCGCCGCCATCCATTGCTCGCCAGAGGCGCTGGGCGGCGGCCCGCTGTCGCGCCTGCGCGATGGCGACGTGGTGAAAGTGTGCGCCGCGACCGGAGAGCTTTCCACCACTGCAGACCTCACATCGCGCGAGCCCGCGCCCGATCCCGCGCCCGACATGGGCACGGGCCGCGAACTGTTCGCCATGATGCGCGCGCAGGCAGATGAAGCAGAGAAAGGCGGCAGCGCGATGCTGGCCGTGGCAGGCCTGTAATGGAGCTGGTGACGGTAGATATCGGCGGCACCCACGCCCGCTTCGCCATCGCCACCAGCAAGGCCGACGGGTCCATCACGATGGACGAGCCCGTCACCCTGCACACAGAGGACCACGCCAGCTTCCAGACCGCGTGGGAGGATTACCGCGCGCAAAAGGGCGGCAGCCTGCCCGACAAGGTGGCCATTGCCATCGCCGGGCCGGTGGGCGGCGAGGTAATCCGCTTCACCAACAACCCGTGGATCATCCGCCCGGCACTGATCCCGGCCAAGCTGGGCTGCGCGGACTATGTGCTGGTCAACGATTTCGAGGCGGTCGCCCATGCCGTGGCGCGCGCGGGGGAGGACGAGTTCCTGCACCTCACCGGCCCTGAAAGCCCGCTGAAACCCACTGGTCGCCTCTCCGTCATGGGGCCGGGCACGGGCCTTGGCGTGGCGCACCTCTACCGCGAACCGGACGGCACCTACCGCGTTTCCGCCACCGAAGGCGGCCACATCGACTTCGCCCCGCTCGACCCGATCGAGGACGCCATCCTCGCCCGCCTGAGGAAGCGCCACACCCGCGTTTCGGTGGAACGCGTCGTTTCCGGGCCTGCCATCGTCGATATCTACGCCACGCTCGCCGCGCTGGAAGGCCGCGCGGTGAAGGAACAGGATGACGTGGCGATCTGGACGGCGGGCATGGAGGGCACGGACAGCCTCGCCGCAGCCGCCATCGACCGCTTCTGCCTGTCGCTGGGCGCGGTGGCGGGCGATCTCGCGCTGGCGCAGGGCGGCTTTGCGGGTGTGGTGATCGCCGGCGGCCTTGGCTATCGCCTGCGCGACCACTTGCCGCGATCGGGCTTTGCCGAACGGTTCCGCGCCAAGGGCCGGTTCGAAAACCTGATGGCGGGCATCCCGGTCAAGCTCATCACCCATCCGCAACCCGGCCTGTTCGGCGCGGCAGCGGCCTTCATCCAGCAGTACGGAGACTGACACCCATGAGCGCGCCCGACAACATCGAGGAAATCATGCTCACTGCCCCGGTCATCCCGGTGCTGGTGGTGGACGATCCTGCCGATGCCCGCCCCATAGCCGAAGCGCTGGTGGCGGGCGGCCTGAAAGTGCTGGAAGTCACCTTGCGCACAGAGGCCGCGATCGAGGTGATCAAGCGGATGAACCTGGTGCCCGGCGCCATCGTCGGCGCGGGCACGGTCACCAACCGCAAGGAGCTGGATGCCGCGCTGGCAGCAGGTGCGGAATTCATCGTCTCCCCCGGCCTGACGGAGCCGCTGGGGCAAGCCGCGATCAAGTCCGGCGTGCCTTACCTGCCCGGCATTGCCACCGCCAGCGAGCTGATGATGGGTCTCGACATGGGGCTTTCGCACTTCAAGTTCTTCCCCGCCATGGCCAATGGCGGCATCCCTGCGCTCAAAGCGCTGATCGCCCCGTTTGGCCAGTGCAAGTTCTGCCCCACCGGCGGCATTACCGCGGAAACCGCGCCCGACTGGCTGGCGCTCGACCCGGTGCTGTGCGTGGGCGGCAGCTGGGTCGCCCCCAAGGGTGCCAGTCGCGACGAAATCGCGCAGCTGGCCAGCGAAGCCGCGGCGATGGGCCAATGAGCGGCATCGAAGAGCTCTCGCAACGCCTGCAGGACCTGCACCAGCGCACGGTCGAAACCCCGCTATTCAATCCCGTCTTCCAGCTGGCGCACGACCTCTCGCGCGAGCTGGAAAGCGGGCAGATCACGCTCGACGATTTCGAAGCGCTGATCGCCGAGTGCGAAGTAGCCGCGCTGGGCGAACGCGCGCACCGGCTGGAAAACATGGTCTCTCCCATCGGTACCGAGGCCAACGAAGCCGCGCTGGAAGATACGCTGGAGACCAAGGACTTCTCCGCTTTCCGGGCGCAGTGGGAACGCCCGCAGCTGCACGCCGTGTTCACCGCGCACCCCACCTTTTTGCTGACGCCGGACCAGTCCGATGCAGTCGCCGCTGCCGCCAGCGGTGGCCCCGCGATTACCGAGGATTGCGTGGGCGGCGAGCGCCCGCAAGTCACCCTGCCCTATGAACACCAGCGTGCCATGCGCGCCATCGGCCACGCGCAGGGCGCGCGCGATGCGATTGTCGCGCAACTGCTCGCCCACGCGCAAAAACACTGGCCGGACGAGTGGCACGAGCTTGTCCCCCTGCCCTTCCGCTTTGCCAGCTGGGTGGGCTACGACATGGACGGGCGCACCGACATCACCTGGTCCAATTCCATCGGCTTCCGCCTTTCGGAAAAGGCCGAGCGGCTGGCCCGCTACGTCGCCGCGCTGGAGGAAATCGACGCCGATCACGCGCTGCTGGCCGAACTGCGTCCCGCCGCCGATTACGCAGCTGAACGCGCGCAGGATTTCGCCGCCGACCTGTCTGACCCCGCCGCTCTGTCCGTTGCCGCCAATCGGCTGACCGCCAGCGACCCGCGCAAGCTGCTGAGCCTGAAACGCTATATCGACGCGCTGGAAGCCGAGGCGAGGAGCAGCGACGACGGCAAGCGCGCCGTCGCGCTGAAGACGCTGGCCGCCGCCATGCGCGCCGATGGCCTGGGCATGGGCTGGATCCACTTCCGCGTGAACGCCAAGCAGCTGCACAACGCCATCCGCCGCCGGATCGACCCGGAGGGTAACCTCGACCTTGCCAGCAAGGGCGCGGTGGTACACATCAACCGCGCGATCGAGGCGATCGAACCGCGCCGCAGCAACTTCGGCGCGCTGGCTATCGAAGCCAGCACCGCCATTCGCCAGTTCCTGGCCATGGCGCAGATCCTTGCGCACATCGACGAAGACGCGCCGATCCGCATGCTGATTGCCGAGTGCGAAGAGCCCGCCACCGTGCTCGCCGCGCTCTATTTCGCCAAGCTGTTCGGGATCGAGGACAAGGTCGACGTGTCGCCGCTGTTCGAGACCGAAAGCGCGCTGGAACACGGCGGCCGCTTCCTCGACGAGCTGCTGGCCGAACCGATCTACCAGGACTACGCGAAGAAGCGCGGGCGGGTAGCGATCCAGACCGGCTTCTCCGACGCCGGGCGGTTCGTCGGCCAGATCCCCGCCAGCCTGGCGATCGAGCGCCTGCAGGGCCGTCTCGCCGCCGCCATAGACGCCAACGGGCTGAACGATGTTGCCGCGCTGATCTTCAACACCCACGGCGAGTCCATGGGCCGCGGCGCGCACCCTTCGAAAATGGCCGACCGGCTGGACTGGGCGCTCTCGCCCTGGGCGAAGCGCCGCTTTGCCCGCGCCGGGATCAAGCTGGAGCCCGAAGTCAGCTTCCAGGGCGGCGATGGCTACCTGTGGTTTTCCACTCCGGAACTGGCGCGCGCCATGCTGACGCGCATCGCGGTGCTGCGTCCGGCAGAAACCAGTGTCGATGTGCCCAAGGACATGTTCTACGTGCGCACCGACCTCTCCCTCGACTTCTACCGCGCGGTAAAGGACCACCAGCGCGAACACCTGGAAAGCGGCACCTACAACCGCGCGATCACTGCCTTCGGCCTGGGCCTGCTCAATTCCACTGGCAGCCGCGTTTCGCGTCGCCAAAGCGACCTTTCCGCCGACCGCGACATGAGCCTGCGCCAGATCCGCGCCATCCCGCACAACGCCGTGCTGCAGCAGCTGGGCTATCCGGTGAACGTGATCGCCGGGATCGGCGAGGCAGCGGAGGGCAATTACGAGGAGATCGGCGCGCTGCTGGAAGCCAGCCCGCGTGGCCGCGAACTGGTGCGGCTGGTGCGCGCCGCCAATGCGCTGGCCAGCGTGAAAACCGTGGCCGCCTATGGCGAGCTGTTCAATTCCGCCTACTGGGCCAGCCGCCCCTATCGCGGCACCGAACGACACCTGACCTCGGCTTGCGAGGCCCTGAGCGAATACCTGGTGAAGGACGACCGCGTCGGCGTGTTCCGCCGCCTTGCCAGCCGGCTGCGGGTGGACGCGATGAAGCTGCACCGCCTGCTGGCCTTCGTGCCCGACGACATGCCGACCGAGAACCGCGAGGACAAGCGGCGCATGATCGGCGTGCTGCAGGCGCTGCGCCTGGCGCTGTTCCAGGCGATGTTCATTCGCGCCGTCAGCGTGCCGCTGTTCAGCCGCGCCAACGATGTTTCGCGCGACGACGTGCTGGAAATGGTCTTCACCCTGCGCATTGAGGAGGCGTTGGCGCAGCTGCGCCGCACCTTCCCCACGCACTTTCCCGGCATCGCCCAGTTCGACCTGGCCGAGCCGACCGACTGGCCCGATCGCGGTGACGAGGGCTACGAAGCCATCCACCGCGACTATATCGACCCGATAGAGCGCGCCTATGGCCTCAGCTTGCGGATCACGACGGCCATTGCCAACATATTCGGGGCACATGGTTAAACGCGCCTAAACTGCTGAGTTCCGCCGTTTCAAACAGGGACGCAAGGCTACGCCCGCTGGCTTTCGCGCGCGAAATGGCGCATGTTCGCTGCATGACTGGTGGCATGAAATGGATCGCCGGCCTCTCGCTGGCCGTTGTGGCGCTGATCGGCACGGTCGTGCTGTTCGGGCGCGGGACGGAGGCGCAGGCGCACATGGAGACTTGGCTGTCTTCCGAAGACGTGCTGGCCGATGGCAGCGCCGCCGTGGACGATGCCATCGAGTTCGTGGCGAACGAAGTGGTGCAGGAAACCCCGCCCTACGACCCGGACGATCCCTTCGTCATCAAGCGCGTGCTGCCCATCGAAGGCCCGATCCGCTACGGCGAATGGCACTGGGACGACGAGGGCGTGCCCGAGGGCCTGCTGGTGATGACGGTGGACCTGCAGGCACGCGTGATCTCGGTCTTCCGCAACGGTTATGAAATCGGCGCGGCGGCGGCCCTGCTCGGCACGCCCGAGCACCCCACGCCGACGGGCACTTTCCCGATCCTGACCAAGGAACGCCACAACGTTTCGGAAAAATACAACAACGCCCCCATGCCCTGGACCCTGCGCCTGACCTGGGACGGCGTGGCCATCCACGGCGGCTCGCAGGTCGAACGCGGCTATGCCAGCCACGGTTGCATCGGCGTGCCCGACGAATTCGTCTCGCGCCTGTATGAGATTGCCGAGGTGGGCGACGTGGTGATTATCACCGACGGGGTGATGACGGGCGTCGGCGGGAGCCTGTCGACGGAGAGCTAACCCGTCCGGCGCGCGGGTTCGGGGTGGCAGACCCAGCTACCGTCACGCACCGTGGCCAGCACGCCGGCGACATTACCCCCCTCGCCGCTTTCCAGCCGCAACAGCAAGCGCGCAACATCGCCGCCGCGCGGCTTTCCGCCCATGCGCTGTAACACCTCTGCAAGCAGCCGCCGGTTCATCTCGCGCGATGGACCTGGTGTCAGGACGAAGCCATCGTCCGCCTCGCGAACCATTTGCGGCCAGAGTAGCTTGGCATAGCTTTGCAAGGCCTCGTAGGCCTCTGCCAGGTTGCTGGCCGATTGCGCCAGCGCACTCGGGTCGATGCAGTCGCAATCCGCCAGGGCTTGGCGCATGCGCACACGGTCGAATCGCGGGTCGGCATTGCTGGGGTCGTTCGCAACAGTCTGGCCGGATGCCGCGACGACCTTTGCCAGGTCGTCGCGGCGAAATCCCAACAGCGGACGGAGGATCGCGACGCCCAGGTCTTCGCGCCATTGTGCCTGTCGCACGCCTGCCAGCCCGGCGACGCCGCTCCCCCTGTTCAACCGCATCAGCAGGGTCTCGGCCTGATCGTCGGCATGGTGAGCGGTGGCGATGGCTCGAAGCCCTGTGCGGCGGGCCCAGTCCGCCAACGCCGCATACCGCGCCTCGCGCGCCATGGCCTGCACGTTGCCCTCGCCCACCTGCACGCTCAGCACCTCGCACGGCACCCCGCGCTCCTCGCAGGCGGCCGCCACCAGTGCGCACTCGTCCTTCGCTTCGGGGCGCAGGCCGTGATCGACGGTGGCGACTTCGAACCCGCCGGGGATGGCTTCATGCGCCAGCAGGAGCATGGCCATCGAATCCGGCCCGCCGCTGACGGCGAGGCCGATCTTTGCACCGGATGGATTCAGCCGCTCGAGCGCTGCCTTGAAGCGCCCGACCAGTTCCGGATCAATTGCAGTCGACGCGGCCACCGAGGTCGTCGTACATCGTCTGCAAGCGGCCCACGGCCAGCGCCGGGTAGGTGTCGCCGAATTCGGCCAGCGCGATGCAGGCGCGGCGGGTGTCGCCCAGCGCGATCATGCTTTCGGCCAGGTACAGCAAGCTGTCGGGCGCACGCGCGGCGCTGGAATCGGCCTGGTAGTTCTCGAAGAAATGCGTGGCGGCCGCGCGCGGTTCGCCGGCATCCAGGAAGGCGCGGCCCAGCAGGTTGCGGCCATAGGTGGTGCGCCAGTGATCGGGGTACTGCTCCACGAACATGGCCAGCTGCTGCTGCGCTTCGGGATAGAAGCCCGCATCCCACAGGCGGAAGCCATATACGTATTCATCGTCACCCGCATCGCCGGTGGCGGGCTTGGCAATGGCCTGCACCGCTTCGACACGCTCGGGCGCAGGGCCGGCGGGCGGTTCGTTGTCGGGGGTTTCCGCCGCGACAACGACCGTGTCCTCGCCGTCTTCGGGCACTTCGATCACGCCGCTGGCGCCAGAACCGGAAGTGGTGCCGTCGGCCACGGCATTGGTGCCGCCGGTGATCCCGCGCGTCTCCAGCTCGGTCATTCGCATTTCCAGCGCGGCCAGCGCGTTTTCATTCACTTCGGTCGCTGCGGTAAGGCGCGCCAGCTGGCCTTCGATCGCGTCGAGCCGCGCCAGCACGTCGGTCAGTGCGGATGTCGTTACCTGCGGCGTGGCAGGCTGCGTGGTCGTGCCCGTCTGCGGCGTGATTTCGGGCTCGAAGAAACGATCGTCGCCGCCGGGAAAGACCACCCGCTGCAGCGCGTTGATCTGGCTTTCTATCCGCCGCAGCCGATCGTCCGATTGCGCCGCGGCCGGCACCGGCACGGCGACAGCCACCATGGCAGCGCAGATGGCAGCGCGGGTGATGGTGAATGACGGCTTCGACCTTGCAAGCATTGCCGGTGATCTCCTCAAATCAAGTTCGGCGCATTTCCGGGCGCATGGCTGCTTAACCATGCCAGCGGCGGGGAAGATAGAGGATTAACGCCTGCGCGGAACCTGCGTAACCCGGTATTCCCCGTGAAAAACCAGTCAGGTCAAAGCCCGTAGCACGCCTCAACGCTCCTCGGGTGCGGCATCGTCCTGTGCCGGAGCAACAGGTTCGGCAGGCGTGGGGGTCGCGGCGACAGGCTCGGCTGCCTGCACATCCTCCACCGCTGGCTGTGTTGCAGTGGGCGTGGGCGTTGGAGTTCGCGTGGGAGTAGGCTCGCTGACCGGGCTGGGCACACTTGCCGGCGTCGTCGTGCGCTCAGACGGTGTCGAAGCCGGGGCCGGAGCGGATGCACTCGTTGCCACGGGCTCCGGCGTCGGGGCAGCGGCACTGCCCAGGGCAAAGCCGATGGTGGCCGCTCCGCCGTCGGGCCGCGCCAGCAGCGCCTCGGCGGAAATCGGCACGTCCTGGATCGTCTCGACATCGGTGGCCAGCTTGCGCACCGGCTGGCCGCCCACGGTGATCGCCAGCAAGTCCGGCCGCCCGGTAATGATCTGCGGGTTCACCGCATCGGCGGGTACGGTGAAGCTTTCGCCCTCGGCCATGGTGCCTTCCTGCAGCACGGTGCCTTCGCCGTCGTAGAAGCGCACCCAGGCCTCGCCCTCGGCCGTGAAGACCACGGCGCCCGATGGATCGACGGCTGCCTCCGCCTGCTGTTGCGCCTCTTGCTGCTGCGCGGCGGCCTGGGCCTCCTCGCGCGCCTGTTCTTCCACCAGCGAAGGCATTTCGGCGGCCGGCGCGAACAGCGCGCGGGCGGCGAAGAAGATGCCAACCAGCAGCACCAGGATCGCGAACAGCGAGAAGTACAGCAGCCGCCCGCCCGGCGCGCGCGACGGGTCACCCGGCTCGAAGGTGCCGCGGGTCTGCTGTTCGTAGCGTTCGTTGACGGCGGCGGTGTCCAGTTCCTCGCGCGCCAGCGAAACCGCCTCTTCCTGGTCCACCCCCACGGTCTTGGCATAGGTGCGGGTGAAGCCGATGGCGTAGGTACGGCCCGGCAAGGACTCCAGCTCGCCCGCCTCGATATGTTCGAGGTGGCGCCGGGAAATGCGCGTTTCCGAGGCCACCTGTTCCAGCGACAGGCCCTTCGCCTCGCGTGCGGCGCGCAGCATGGGGCCAACGCCGGTCAGCGCTGCCTCTGCTTCGGTATCGTCTTCAGAATCGGTCATGACCGCTCCAGCAGGTAGGTGCTGGGTTGTATGCGAACCCTTCGTCGCCAACCCAATCGACCGAAGTCGCCCAAGTCAAGTGATTGTGCGGTGCAACCGCCCCGAAAAGGACTATTCCACCTCTATTTCCCGCGCCTGCGCCCAGGCCTGCAGTTCTGCCCGCAGATCCTGCGGCGGATTGGCCAGCCAGCCGCGCATCGCCTCGCCGATATCGCGGGTATCCACCTTGCGCACCAGTTCCTTGATCGGGCCGACAGCGGCTGGCGTGATCGACAGGCGGCGGATGCCGATTCCCAGCAGTGCCAGCGCCTCCAGCCGGCGCCCGCCCATCTCACCACAAACGCCCAGGTCCACCGGATAGCCGACGCAGCTTTGCACCACCCGGCGCAGGAACCGCAGGATGGCCGGGCTGACCCAGTCGTAACGCTCGGCCAGCATGGGATTGGCCCGGTCGGCAGCAAACAGGAACTGCGTCAGGTCGTTGGTGCCGATCGAGATGAAGCTCAGCTTGGGCAGCAGCAGGTCGAGCACTTCGGCGAGCGAGGGCACTTCCAGCATCACGCCATAATTGATGGCGCTGGGTAGCTGGTGCTTGCGCCCCTTCAGGTAAGCCAGCTGCTGGTCGAACACCTTCTTCGCGGCATCGAATTCCCACGGTTCGGAAACCATCGGGAACATCACGTTCAACTCGCGCCCCGCCGCGCCTTCCAGCAGCGCACGGGCCTGGGCCTTCATCAGGCCTTCGCGTTCCAGCGCCAGCCGCAGCGCGCGCCAGCCCATGGCCGGGTTCTCGTCTTCCTTGGCCGCTTCGCTGGAAATGTAGGGCAGCGACTTGTCACCGCCGATGTCGACGGTGCGGAAGATCACCTTCTTGCCCTTCGCCGCATCCAGCACGTCGCGATAGAGGCGCGCCTGCCGTTCGCGCTGGGGCAATTGTGCCGAGACAAGGAACTGGAATTCCGTGCGGTAGAGGCCGATGCCGTCGGCACCGGTCATCGACAGCATGCCCACGTCGTCGCGCAGGCCGGCGTTCATCATGACCTCGATCCGTTCGCCATCGCGGGTGAACGGCTCGACATCGCGCAGCTTGGCATAGGCCGCACGCTTTTCCTTGCTGCGGGCAAAGCGCGCCTCGAAGGCGGACAGCACGCCCGCAGAGGGGCGCAGCGTCACCGTGCCGGCATCGCCGTCCAGCAGCACCTCGTCGCCTTCGCGCACCATGCCGCGCACGTTGGCAACACGGCCGATCACCGGGATGCCCATGGCGCGTGCCACGATCACCACGTGCGCGGTGAGCGAGCCCTGTTCCAGCACGACGCCCTTCAGCCGGCGCTTGTCGTATTCCAGCAGTTCGGCCGGGCCCAGGTTCTTGGCCACCAGGATCGAATCCTGGGTCAGCCCCTTTTGCGCGGCCGTACCCAGCTGGCCGGAAACGATGCGGATCAGGCGGTTGGCCAGGTCCTCCAGGTCGTGCATCCGGTCGGCAAGCAGCGGGTCCTGGATTTCGCGCATGCGCATGCGGGTGCGCTGCTGCACGCGCTCGATCGCGGCCTCGGCGGTCAGGCCGGAATCGATCGCCTCGTTGATGCGGCGCGACCAGCCTTCGTCGTAGGCGAACATCTTGTAGGTCTCGAGCACCTGCTCATGCTCGCCGCCCACGCCGAATTCGGCCTGGCTGGCCATGGCGTCGATCTGCTCGCGCATGCGGTCGAAGGCGAGGTAGACGCGCTGGCGTTCGGCTTCGATATCCTCGGCCACCGTCTGTTCGATGGTGACGCGCGGCTGGTGGAACACGGCCTGGCCTATGGCGAGGCCTTTCACCAGCTTGAGGCCGGTCAGCACTTCCTGCCCGGAATGTGCCTCGGGCAGCCGGTCAAGGTCTTCGGAATCGACCAGCCCCGCGTTGTGGATCAGTTCTGCCAGCACCATTGCAGTGGTCTGCAGCGCCTCGATCTCCACCTCTTCGTACTTGCGCGGGTCGGTGTGCTGCACGGTCAGCACGCCAATGGCCCGCTCGCGCCGCACGATCGGGACGCCGGCGAAGGAATGGAACTTCTCCTCGCCGGTTTCGGGCTTGTACTGGAATTCGGGATGCGTGGCCGCTTCGGCCAGGTTCAGCGTCTCGATATTCTGGGCGATGGTGCCGGTCAGGCCCTCACCCACGCCCAGCCGGGTGACGTGTACCGCCGCCTGGTTCAGGCCGCGGGTGGCATACAGTTCCAGCATGCCTTCGCGCAGCAGGTAGATCGAGCAGACTTCGCTGGAGAGCGCTTCACCGATCGTTTCCACCACCTGGTTCAGCTTGGCTTGGGCGTGCGTGCGCGAAGCCATCACCTCGTGAAGGCTGGTCAGGATCTGTCGTGCGGAAGCGGCGGCGGTCATCTGTCCACTCGCCTATAGCAGATTGGCCAAAATGCAAATTCCCGGCCTCTGCGGAGGCCGGGAATTCAAGGTCTCAATGCAGCGCGATCTCTTCCTTGATGGCGAGCTTCTGCTTCTTGAGGACCTGGATTTTCGCACTGTCGGGCGAGGGACGGTTCATCTCTTCGCGCAATCGACGGTCGAGCCCCTCGTGCTTTTGCTGGAGGGCTTGGACGTGCGAAGTTTCCATGAGGCAGTCTCCTTGACAGTCTGGGCCGGAAAAGCCCGGCCCGCGTGGTGACCCAGACGCGATGACTGCCGTTCGACTCGCAAGCGGCAGTCGCCGCGTGATTGTCATCAAACCATAATAGTCCTAATTCTCCAAACCCGTTGGCGATGAATCGCCTCTGGCGAACGTTATATTGTATCTGGCGGCGCCAGCTAGGGACTGGGGAAGGCGAGCATGACAGAAGACGAAATGCGCAAGCGCCTCGCCGGCCTCAAGGTGGAGCATCGCGATCTAGACATTGCCATCGAGGCGCTGGTGCAATCCGGCGGGCCGGACCAGTTGCAGGTTGCCCGGCTGAAGAAGCGCAAGCTGCGCCTGCGCGACCAGATCAGCCAGATCGAGGATTTCCTGACCCCCGACATCATCGCCTGACCGCCCGCCGGGCGAAGCGTGCAGGAGCGGGACAGTCGGGGGAAAAAACCGCCAGCCGTTCTTTCCAGCACCACCAGTTTTCGCATATGCGAGAACTAGGTGGGATTGCGTATATCCTTTGCAGCAATCGCGGACCAACCATTGATTGTGCAGCTGCGAATGATTCAGCCGCGCATACGGGCCGCAACGGATTAGAAGGCTGGTGAAACATTGCAGACTGCCAATCTCAACGAAGTCATCGTGAACAAGCTTTACGAAGATGGCCTGCTACTGGCGGACGAGGCACGCGCTTCATTCGACCTGGAGGACAGCTTTGGCGGCGCGCGGGATGAAACCAGCGCCGCACGGGCAGCAATGAGCTGCGAGGCGCTGCGCACCACCACGCGGATGATGCACGCGATCGCCTGGCTGCTGAACCAGCGCGCCTATTTTTCGGGCGAGATCAGCGAGTTCCAGCTGCGCCGCCATGGCCGGCTGCCGCCCGCACAGCCCGCGCCCAGCCACGAGGAGCTGGCGCTGCTGCCGCCCCATGTTGCCGACCTGGTGGATCGCACAGTGGAACTGTACGCCCGTATCGAACGGCTGGACCGGGCCTGGCGCAAGAGTTTCGAACTGCAGCCCGCCGCCGTGCATCGCCTGCGCGAACGGCTGGGCTACGCCTTCGCGCGCTAGGCTTTCGCTCCCTAGACTTTCGCTATCGCATCGTTCCAGCGCGCCAGTCGCTGCTGCCGCAAGGCATCGTCCATCTGCGGATCGAACACGCGGGTTGCGCCGATCATGGTTTCCGCCGCTGCGGCAAGATCGTGTTTCATCCCGCAGCCCACGGCTGCCAGCATGGCTGCGCCCAGTGCCGTGGTCTCGACGAAATCGGGACGGGTGACGGGCAGGCCCAACAGGTCGGCAATGTCCTGCGCCATCCAGTCGTTCACCGCCATGCCGCCATCGATGCGCAGGCCCGTCCACGCGGCGCCATCCTCGGCATAGGCCTGCGCCAGGTCGTAGGTCTGGTGCGCCATTGCCTCCAGCGCTGCTCGTGCGACATGCGCACGGCCGGTATCGAAGCCGAGCCCGGAGATGATCCCGCGCGCATCGGGCCGCCAGTGCGGCGCGCCAAGGCCCGATAGCGCCGGCACGACCACCACCCCGCCATTGTCGGGAATGGAGCGCGCCAGCGCCTCGGTCTCTTCCGCGCTCTCGATCACGCCAAGGCTATCGCGCAGATACTGGATCAGGCTGCCCGCCACGAACACCGCGCCCTCGATGGCATAGTGCCGTTCTCCGCCAAGCTGGAAAAGCACCGTGCCAAGCAGGTGATGATGCGGCAGCGGGACATGGGTGCCGGTGTTGGCAAGGATGAAGGCCCCGGTGCCGTAAGTCGCCTTGGTGTCTCCCGGCGCGAGGCAGCCCTGCCCGATGGTGGCGCTTTGCTGGTCTCCGGCCATGCCGCAGATGGGGATCGCACCGCCCAGCAACCCGGTCGCGGTCGTGGCCAGGTGGCCCGCGCAATCGACCACGCGGGGCAAGGCTTCCCCCGGCACGCCGAAGAGCTCGCACAGTTCCTGGTCCCACTGCGAGGCATCGAGCCCGAGCAGCAGCGTGCGGCTGGCGTTGCTGGCATCGCTGATGTGCGCCTTGCCGCCGGTCAGGTTCCACACCAGCCAGCTTTCCACCGTGCCGAACGCCAGCGTGCCCGCATCCGCCGCCGCTTTCACCGCATCGTTGTGGTCCAGCAGCCAGCGCATCTTGGTGCCGGAAAAATAGGGATCGAGCAGCAAGCCGGTGCGTGCGCGCACTTCGCGTTCGTGCCCGGCTTCCTTCAGCTGCGCGCAGGCATCGGCGGTGCGGCGGTCCTGCCAGACGATGGCACGGGCCAGCGGTTCGCCGCTCTCCTTGTCCCATGCTACCACCGTCTCGCGCTGGTTGGTGATGCCGATGGCGGCGATCCGTTCGGCCCCGCCCGCCTGCTCCACCATGGCGCGCGCGCAGACAAGGGTTTTCTCCCAGATCTCCTGCGCGTCGTGCTCCACCCAGCCGCTGTGCGGATAGTGCTGCGTCAGCTCTGCCTGCTCCAGCCCGCGCAAGTGGCCGTCCTGCGCAAACAGCATGGCGCGCGTGCTGGTGGTGCCTTCATCCAGGACAAGGATGGACTGGTCGATCATTGGCAATCCTCTCTCGGCCCGCCATATGCACACCATGGCGCTTCCCCCGCAACCCTGGCCGACCGGCAAAGCCGAACAACTGGAGCCGCTGGTGCGCCGCGTACTGGCGCCCAACGCCTCGCCCTATACCTACACCGGCACGCAGACCTACCTTGTCGGCACCGACGAAGGGCTGGCGGTGATAGACCCCGGCCCGGCAGAGCCCGGACATCTCGCCGCGCTGCAGGCAGCCATCGGCGATGCGCGGGTTTGCGCCATCATGTGCACCCACACCCACCGCGACCATTCGCCTGCTGCCGCGCCGCTGGCCGCAGCGACCGGCGCACCGGTGGTCGGCTGCGCGCCGCTGCACATCCAGTCCGACGCCCCGCGCGTGGATGCACCTTTCGACCAGCATTACGAACCCGACCGTGTGATGGAAAACGGCGAATCCATGACCGGCCCCGGCTGGACGCTGACCGCCCTCGCCACGCCCGGCCACACCTCCAACCACCTGTGCTTCGCGCTGGAGGAAACAGGCGCGCTGTTCACCGGCGACCACGTGATGGGCTGGTCCACCAGCGTGGTGGTGCCGCCCGATGGCGACATGGCCGACTACATGGCCAGCCTGCACCTGCTGTACGAGCGCGAACAGGACCGGGTCTATTACCCGGCCCACGGCCCCGCCGTCGAACGTCCCCGACAACTGGTGCGCGGCATGATCGGCCACCGCCGCCAACGCGAACGCCAGATCCTGCGCCTGCTGGGCGAGGAAGCGCGGAGCATCGAGGCGCTGGTGCCGGTGATGTACAAGGGCGTGGACGAGAAACTGTGGCCAGCCGCCGCCCAAAGCGTGCTGGCGCACCTGCTGGACCTGGAAAAACGCGGCGAAGCGGCGCGCGATGGCGAGGACTGGACCGCGACCTAGGCGCGCCTAGCCCTCGTCCTCCAGCACCGCAGCCATCGGCGTCGTGCGCGGCAGCGACTGGAAATCCTGCTGCTCTGCCCCGGGCACCGGCTTGCTGACCGCCGCGCGCCACAGGCCGAACAGCGATGCGGCCACCGCCACCGCGCCAATCGCGCCGAACAGTCCCGGCGGGCCCAGTGTGGCCATGGCCACCGATCCCGCCATCGGCCCCATCGCCGCGCCCACCGAATAAACCAGCACGAGCCCGCTGCTCGCGCCCACGCGCTCGCTTTCGTCCAGGTGGTCGTTCGAATGGGCGACGCACAATGGATAGAGCGCGAAGGCAAAGCCGCCGAACAGCGCCCCGATAGCAAAGATCGCCACGGGCTCGCGCACCAGCGCCAGGGCAGCACACAGCACCGCGGTGGCCAGCATGCTGGCATTGATGACGCGGCGACGGTCGAACCGGTCGGACAGGCGACCCAGCGGGTATTGCAGCACCACGCCGCCGGAGATCACGCAGGAGGTGAATAGCGCCACCTGGCTCAGCGGCAGGCCCACGCGCTGCACGAACACCGCGCCCAGCGCATAGAACGCACCCAGCATGATGCCTGTCGCCAGCGTACCGACGATGCCCAGCGGTGAAACGGCATAGAGCCGCTTCAACGAGAAGGCGGTAACCTCCTCCATGATCGGCTGCTCGATCTTCGTCAGCACCACGGGCAGCACCGACAGGGACAGCAGCACGGCAGAAGCCATGAACGGCAGCGCGGGCGCATTGTCGCCCAGGTTCAGCAGGAACTGCCCCACCGCCTGCCCGGCGTAGAGCGCGATCATGTAGGCCGCCAGGATCGCGCTGCGGTTGTCGGGCCGGGCCACGCGATTGAGCCAGGACTCGAGGCAGACGAACACCCCGCTCATCACGAAACCGTCGGCAAAGCGCAGCACGGTCCACACGGCGGCATTGTCGATGATGGCGTAGGACAGCGAACTGGCGGAGTAGAAGGAGACGAAGGCGGCAAAGGCACGGATATGGCCAACCCGCCCGATCAGCGGCGCGACCTTGAGCGCACCCAGCGTCAGCCCGGCGAAGTAACTGGTGGCCACAAGGCCGATCAGCAGCGCGCTGTGCCCGGTCTGCTCCAGTCGCACGGCGATCAGGGTGGACAGGAAGCCGCTGCCCGCCATCAACACGAAAATCGCCACCAGCAGGGTGCGCACCGAGTTGAGCGAGGTCATCATGATTCGCGCCCCTAGTCGTCTTGCCGGCGCTACGCCAGAGCAGGATTGCCCCGCATGGTGGACTCGGCGCTGCAGCGCGCCTAGGCCCCGCCGATGACGCAAATCGGCTTCGACGACTTCATGGCGGTGGATATCCGCTGCGGCACGGTAACCGACGCGCAGCCTTTTCCTGAGGCACGCAAGCCCGCGATCAAGCTGTGGGTGGATTTCGGCGCGGATCTGGGCGTGCGCAAAAGCTCCGCGCAGATCACCGATCACTACACGCCCGAAGGGCTGAAGGGACGCAAGGTCATGGCCGTCGTGAACTTCCCGCCGCGCCAGATCGGGCCGTTCATGTCCGAAGTGCTGGTGCTGGGCTTTCCCGATGCGGCCGGCGCGATCGTGCTGGCAAGGCCGGACGCAGGGCTGGACCTGCCCGATGGCGCACGGCTGGCCTAGGGCTCGATCCCCAGCGCCGCACGCAGGTCGCCCAACCACGGGTCGAAGGGCACCCATGCGCCCTGCCCCTTGCGGTTGATCGGCTGGCGCACCTGTTCGCTGCTGGCTGTACGCACGGCGCGGTCGGTCTTGTGGAACTGCAGGCACGCATCTTCGAACTCCAGCCCGCAATGGTCCAGCATGCGGCGGATCTGCCCTTCGGGGTCGTCCAGCACGTCTTCGTGCTGCACGCGCAGCACCTTGCCCGGCAGCACTTCGTCCCAGTGCTGCATCAGGTCGACATAGTCGGCGTAATAGCGCCCGATCTCGGTCAGGCCGTAGGTAAATTCCTGCCCCTCGGCGAACAGCTGCTTGAAGCCGGAAAAGCAGCAATCCATCGGCGCGCGGCGGGCATCGATGATCTTGGCATTGGGCAGGATCAGGTGGATCAGGCCGATGTGGCGGAAGTTGTTCGGCATCTTGTCGATGAAGAACGGCGCGCCCTGCCGGTGGACCATGGTGTTCTCGATGTACTGCCGGCCGAAGGTCTCCAGCTGCTCTGCCGAAAGGTCGTGCAGCACCTGCGGGTAGAGCGATTGCCCGGCCTTGCGCCCGCGCAGCCGGTGGGCCAGCGCCAAGATGTCGGGCAGCTCCAGCGTGCCATCGACCTGTGAATGGCTGGCCAGGACCTGCTCCAGCAGCGTCGATCCCGCGCGTGGCAGGCCAAGGATGAAGATCGGGTCGGGCGCCTTGTGCCCTGCGCCCTCGTGCCTCGCGAACAGCTCCGCCGTGCAGGTCTCGCGCTGCTTCGCCAGTTCGGCGCTCATGGTGTCGGCGTCGTAACGGGTCTGTGCGCGCTTCAGCGCGTTGCCACGCTCGTAATTGCGGAAGCTGGCTTCGTAGTCCTTGCGGTCCTCGTGCGCCTTGCCCAGCGCGAAGGACAGGTGGACCCGGTCCATGAAGGCAAGGTCGGGCCGCGCCACCTGCTCTTCCATCCGCGCCATTTCGTCTTCGGTGAAGCGATAGGTCTTCAGGTTCGCCAGCGCATACCAGGCATCGCCGTGGTCGGGCTTTGCGGCAAAGGCGGCGCGGTAGCTTTCGATGGCCTTGTCGGTCTCGCCAGTGGTCTTCAGCGCGTGGCCGCGGCTGGTCAGCGTGGCGGGATCGTTCGGTACCTTTTCCAGCACCTGCTCGAATAGGGCAAAGGCGCGTTCGTAGTCGCCGGTCTGCATCGATTCGATGGCGAGATGCGACTGGAACAGCGGGTTTGCAGGATCGCTTTCGTAGAGGCTTTCCGCCTCCTCGCGCGCGCGCTCGAACTTCTGCCGGCGACGCAGGGCATCGATGTAGTCGAGCCGCACCTGCACGTTCTCCGGCTCGAACATGGCCGCGCTTTCCAGCAGGAATTCGGCATCGTCCATAATGCCCAGCTTCACCCCGATCTGCGCCAGCAGCCGCATGCCTTCCACGTTCTTCGGGTTGGCGCGCAGGAAGTGGCGGCAGATTTCCTCTGCCCGCAGGATACGCCCTTCGTGCAGGTGATGGGTGACGGCGACCAGTTCGCGCGGCAGGCTGGCAATGCGCTGCGCCTGGGCCGCAGCCTGACGGGATTCGCTGCCCATTTGCAGCTCTGCCAGTGCCCGCCAGCTGGCATCCAGCGCGGGGTTGAAGCGCACGGCACGCTGGTAGGCGGCAATCGCCTCTGCCGCCTTGCCTTGCGCGCGGGCAAGGTGCCCGGCCTCCTGCCAGGCGCGACCATATTCGGGCATGGCGGCGTGCAGCCGGGCCAGCATGTCCGATGCCTCGGCGTGCCGGTTCAGGTATCGCAGCGCGACAGCGGCCATGTACAGCGCCTCGCCATCACCGGGGTCGGCGGTCACCAGTGGATCGACCAGCGCCAGACCCCGCGGGAAATCGCCTGCCTGCATCGCCTTTTGCGCCAGCGCCAGTTGTTCGTCGCGATCATTCATGGGTGCGCCCTATCAAAGCAAGACTGCACATACAAAACAGCGGGGGCGAACCGCTGGTTCACCCCCGCCGCATTGGTTTCGTGCGTGGACCGGATCAGTAGTCGTAGGAGACCCGCACACCCACCGTCAGCGGACGGTTGGTGGTGATGCGTGCCCGGTCGTTGACGAAGTTGCCCGAGATCTGCGCCCGTTCGTCGAATAGGTTCTCGCCATAGACCTCGAAGCGCCACTGGTCGGCCACCACACCGGCGGAAAGATCGACCACGGCATAGCTGTCGAGACGCAGCTTGTTGATCTCGATGATGTCGGTGAACTTCGATGCCGAATAGGTCAGCTGCGGCTGGATATAGGCTTCCAGCGTGTTCGACAGGTCCCATTCGTAGCGCACGCGCACATTGCCCTGGAATTCCGGGGCAAAGGCCAGCGGTTCTCCCACCACCACGTCGTTGGTCGGGGTCAGCACTTCGGTGATCTCGGTATCGAGGATCGAGAAGGCACCCGCCACGGTCAGGCCGGGAACGGCATAGGGCGCGATGGTGAAGTCTGCCTCGAGACCATAGATCTCTGCATTCGCCGCGTTGTCCGAGAAGAACAGGTTGGTGATGCTGGGATCGAAGATGGTCGTCTGCAGGCGGCTGATATCGACATAGAAGGCCGAGCCGTTGAAGCGCAGCTGGCCGCCGACCAGGTCAAGCTTCCAGCCCAGTTCGTAGTTCTGCACCTCGTCGGTTTCGAGCTCGAACGGCACGGTGAAACCGGCGCCGTTGGTGGCACCACCCGGACGGTTCAGCAAGCCCGGACGGAAGCCTTCCGAATAGGTCGCGTAGAACAGCGTGTCGGGCGTGGGCGTAACCTGCAGCGTGCCCTTGTAGATCACGCCATCGGTCTGCGCCGTATCCGGCGCGCGCACCGCGTTGAACACCTGCTGGGCCTGGGTGGCGGAGAGACCGGCATCCTGGATATCCTGCAGGCTGTCTGCGGTGGTGAAGGTCTGCCGCAGCGCGGCGTTACAGCTGTTGATGAAGGTATAGCTGCCGTCGCCATCGTACAGGTCGTTCAGGTCCGTACCGAAGGCATTGGCATCCTGCGCCGCGCCCGAGTTACAGAACGAACCGTTGGCGCTGCCTTCGAAATCGACCTCGATATCGTAGTAGCGCGCACCCAGCGTGATGGTCAGCAGGTCAGGCACGATATCGAAGCTGGCTTCGCCGAAGATGCCGATCTGTTCGTCCGTGCGACGGATGTCGTTGCGGAAGATGGTATCGGCGGGGAACGGCCCCGGATCGGTATTGAAACCGGGCTGCGGGAAGTTCGGCGCAAAGGGGCCGAACGGCTGCGCGATCACGTTGCCGGGATAGTTGAAGTCGTTGCGCTCCTTCAGCTCCAGGTCGGAATAGAAGCCGCCGGCGGTGGCGCGCACGCGCCAGTCGTCAGGCGTGCTGAAGCGCAGCTCCTGCGTGAACACGGTCGTGTCGCTGTCCGACGTGACATAGAGGTTGGGCGGCTGGCAGGTGCCGCTGGGATCGGCGGAACCGGGATAGCTGACCGAGCCGTCGCAGATGTAGTAGGGCAGGTACTGGCCGACGAACAGGTAGTCCGAATAGTCGACCCGCTGCTGCGTTTCGCGATCGGTGTAGGCACCGGTGTAAACCACGTCGAGCATGGCCAGGCGACCTTCGACGGTCCAGCTGGTGTTGCTGAAATTGTCTTCCAGGCGATCGTCCTCGAAGCGCTGGATTTCCAGGTCGTCGAGCCCGCCCAGTTCCGGATCGGCGAAGAACACGCCGTCGCTTTCCAGGCTCTGGCGCGAATGGGCCAGGGTGATGGTCCAGTCGGGAGTGACCTCCCACAGCGCGGTGGCGCGGAAACCGGCATAGGTGGTGTCGTTGAAGTTGTCTTCGACAAGGCCGGAGTTGTTGGTTTCAAGGAAGGTCACGTTCGACAGGTCGGCCGTGCTCTGGAAACCCGCGCGCAGGGCGCTGACCGGCACGCCGTTCGCACGCACGGTGCCTTCCGGACGGAAACGGGCGCTTTCGCTGGCATCGCGAGTGCCCTGGACGTTGTCGATATAGCCGCCCTGGTGATCGAGGTAGGCCACGCCGCGCACGGCCAGCGTATCGGTCACCGGCACGTTCAGCATCACCTCGGTCTTGTACGAGGTTTCACCACCGTTGGTGAAGCTGACGCCAGCGCTGGCACCGGCATCGAAACCGGCAAGGCTGGGCTTGTTGGTGATGAGGCGAACCACGCCGGCCTGCGAGCTGGCGCCGAACAGCGTGCCCTGCGGACCCGACAGCACCTCGATACGGGCAAGGTCGGCAGCGTAGACGTCGAGGTTACGACCCGGCTGCGCCAGCGGTTGCTCGTCGAGGTACATGGCGACGTTGGGCGCAAGGCCGGCAACGCCTGCGGTCGTCAGGTTCGGCGTGGTGGATGCCAGGCCGCGGATGTAGATGGTCGACTGGCCCGGACCACTGCCGCCCGCGGTAACCGTGGGCAGCTGCTCGAGATAGTCCTCGAACGTGTCGATGTTGAGCTCTTCCAGCCCTTCCTCACCGAGTGCCTGCACGGAAACCGGCACGTCCTGCAGGTCTTCCTGGCGCTTGGTCGCGGTAACGACGATGGTGCCCACACCGCCCTGGCGCGCTGCAGGCGCCGCCTCGATTGCGGTGTCCTGCGCCATGGCAGGCGATGCGAGGGCAATGGCAAGCGCGCCGATCGACGCGCCGCTGGTATATTTCGACATTTATGGAATCCCCTTGGATGTCGCGTTTGCGATCACGCTGCGATTTTCACCAGCCGCATGATCGTATAAAAAACGCGCGCGAAAGAATTTCGCGCGTCGGGGAGCGGATAGCGGGACTACTGCAGGGATTCCAGCGGACAGACGGAGTTTTTCGGGACTCCGACTTCACATGTTGCATAAGAACAACATTCAAATGAAGATCGCCGAATAGATCAAATGCTAATTTTATATCTATGCATTATAAGATGCAATGGTAATATATACTTATTCAATAGGCAGAACGGCGAAGCTCTAACTCAAGCACAAGGCAAGTCTTGAGAAATTTGTTGGAAGCCTCCCCGGATTCGCTCTTGAGTTTTAGTGTACGCGCTACTGCGAGGCTTCCCACTCCTCGCAGGCCTCGGCAGTACAGGGCACGCCGTGGCGCTTGCGGATGATGTCGAATACAATCGCCTTCACGATCGCAATCGCCATCAGCGCCACCACCAGCGAGAACGGCAGGGCACCGATAATCATGGTGATGCGGATTGCATCGATCCCGCCGATGATGAGCATGGAGCCGACCATGAAGGCCAACGCCGCGCCCCAGAACAGGATGTGGCGACGGCGCTGCCCGTCGGTTTCGCCCGCGCCGTTGATGGTGTTGACGATCAGGATGGCGCTGTCGGCGCTGGTGATGAGATAGGTCATCAGCAGCACTACCACGAGGCCGGAGACGATCGCCGCAAAGCCAGGGTCGAGCAACACGGCAAGCGTGGCGTAGAGCTGGTCGGATATGCCGGTGCTGACGATGCTGCCGCCTGCGGCCCCGCTCAGCTCCAGCTCGATCGCGGTGCCGCCCACCAGCGTCATCCACACAAAGCACATCAGCGACGGCACCAGCAGCACGCCCAGCACGTACTCGCGCACCGTGCGCCCGCGCGAGATGCGGGCGATGAACATGCCCACGAACGGCGCAAAGGCAATCCACCAGGCCCAGTAGAACACGCTCCAGTCGAGCTGCCACTGCACCAGCGCATCGCCCACCGGCGTACCACCCTGGAACAGCGTGAGCGCATTTTGCGGCAGGGTGCGCAGATAGTCGAACACGCCCACGCCCAGCAGCTCCAGCCCGTACAGGCCGGAACCGACCACGGCGAACAGCGCCAGCAGGGCGAAGGACAGGCCCATGTTGAGGTTGGAAAGCCACTTGATCCCCTTGCCCACGCCCGACAGCGCGCTGATGGTGGACGCCCCCACCAGCAACACCAGCGAGACGATGATGGCGGCAGGGGTGGAACCGCCCTCGTCCATCAACCATTCGCCCAGCCCCAACCGGTAAAGGCCGGCCACGAACTGCTCCACGCCAAAGCCCATGGTCACCGCCACGCCCAGGATGGTGGCCACGACGGCAAAGATATCGACGACATGGCCGAAGCTGCCGGACATCACGCGACCGAACAACGGCGCGAGCGCAGAACGGATCGTCAGCGGCAGGTTGCGACGGTAAGCGACATAGCCGATGGCGAGGCCAACCAAGCCATATGTGCCCCAGGCTGCCAGCCCCCAGTGCAGGAAGGTGTAGATATAGGCAGGCCGCACCGCCTCCTCGCTCATCGGCTCCACCAGTCCGCGGATGATATCCGGGTTGTTCTGGAAATGGGCCAGCGGCTCGCCGGTGGAATAGGTCAGCATGCCGATGCCGATCCCTGCGCCGAACAGCATGGAAAACCAGCTGAAGCGGCCGAATTCCGGCTTTTCGCCCGGATTGCCGATGCGCAAGGTGCCCGATTGCGGCAGCACGGCCAGCCCCAGCGCCACCGCCATCACCGCTGCGACTAGGTAGACATACCATCCGGAAAAGGTTGCGATGATGGTGTTGTTGGCCGCCGACAGCGTCTCGTTCGCGCTGACCGGGAAGAAGATCGCCCACATGATGATGAGCGAGACGATGATCTTCGAAGGGATCGTCACCGCGCGGCTGAACCCGTCGTAAAAGCCGCGGTCGTGCGTGTCGATCGGCAGGTCTACCAGCGGCGGGTCGATCGGGCTGTCGTCCGGCTTTGCCACTGGGACCTGCTGATTCACTGTGCTGATGCTCCTGCCGTTTCGACAATGTCCGACGGTCACGCAGGCGGCATGCACGGGCACCGTCGATGATGGGATGAGGACAAAGCATAGGGACTTGGCATCACATTGCAAACGCCCCACATCGTGGGCGCCTGCCCGGAACACTCTCGCCAAAGCGCGTGTTGGTTCTATAAGCGCGGCAACCGCATACGCTGCCACACGAAAACGGGGCCATAGAATGACCGACCAGACCGCCATCCCCGCAGGCATCGACCTGCTCGAGGAAATCAACCGCCTGCGCAAGGAACGCAATGCGGTGATCCTGGCGCACTATTACCAGAAGCCCGAATTGCAGGACCTGGCCGATTTCGTGGGCGATTCACTGGAACTGTCGCGCAAGGCAGCGGAAACCGATGCCGACGTGATCGCCTTTTGCGGCGTGAAGTTCATGGCCGATACGGCCAAGATCCTTTCCCCTGAAAAGATCGTCGTGCTGCCCGACATGGAAGCCGGCTGCAGCCTCGAGGATTCCTGCCCGCCGGACAAGTTCAAGGCCTTCCGCGAGAAGCACCCCGATCACATCGCGCTGACCTACATCAACTGCTCGACCGAGGTAAAAGCCCTGTCGGACGTGATCGTCACGAGCTCTTCTGCCGAGACCATTCTCGAGCAGATCCCGGAAGACCAGCCGATCATCTTCGGCCCCGATCGCCACCTTGGCGGTTACCTCAACCGCAAGTTCGGCCGCGACATGCTGCTGTGGCCGGGCGTGTGCATCGTGCACGAGGCGTTCAGCGAGAAGGAACTGCTGAAGCTGAAGGCGGAAAACCCCGATGCGCCCATCGCCGCGCACCCGGAATGCCCGCCGACGATCCTCGACCATGCCGACCACGTCGGCTCGACCAGTTCCATCCTCAACTACGCCAAGACCTTCCCCGGCGACACGCTGATCGTGGCGACGGAGCCGCACATCATCCACCAGATGGAAAAGGCGCTGCCGGAAAAGACCTTCCTCGGCGCACCGGGCGCGGACGGCAACTGCAGCTGCAACATCTGCCCCTACATGGCGCTCAACACCATGGAAAAGCTCTACCTGTGCCTGCGCGACCTGGAACCGCGCATCGAGATCGAGGAAAGCCTGCGCCTGAAAGCCAAGGCCAGCCTCGACAAGATGCTGGAAATGGCCAGCGGCACCGTGGGCAAGGGTGACCTGGGCAGTCCAAGCGGGGATTGATGGCGCTGTTCCGGCTGATGATAGAGGGGCGTGACTATCCCGGCTTCCTGTTCGAGCAGCCGGAGACGCCCTATGGCTTCTTCACCACGCGCTGGATCGAGGCGCCAACCCGCGCCGAGGCCGAGCAGACCGCGCTGCGCGCCGTTCGCTGGGAGTTCGAGGACCTGCTCCCCAGGCGCAAGCCCGGCATGCCCAAGCCTTCCCTCCACCTGGTCGAGGTGGAGCAGGTGGCGACCTTCCCCGAAGATGCCGTGTCGATGGGTGCGACCTGGTATCCGATGGATGCGGAATAGCGTGCGCAACCCACCCGCCCTTCGCGCGTTGTCCCTGGCATGAAGGCCGAAATCCTGTGGGCGTGGCGTAGGCTCAACGCCAATTACTGGTTCTACCCGGCGCTGTCCGCCGTGGGCGCGCTGCTGTTGGCCTGGCTGTGCATCTGGGTTGACAGGTCCGGTCATGCCAGCTGGATGGAGGGCGCCGCCTGGCTCGCCCCCGCACGGCCCGAGGGCGCCTCCACCATGTTGCAGGTGATCGCGGGCTCGATGATCGCGGTCGCCTCCACCGTGTTTTCGATCACCATCGTTGCCGTCAGCTATGCCAGCGGCAACTACGGCCCGCGCCTGCTGGTCAATTTCATGGAGGACAGGGGCAACCAGTTCTCGCTCGCCACCTTCATCGGCACCTTCGTCTTCGCACTGACGGTGCTGCGCAGCGTGCGGGCGCCGGACGAGGTTTCCGCCATCGATGTCGCCGGCGATCCCCTGCCCGGCTTCGTACCGCAGCTGTCCCTGCTGGTGGCTTTCGTGCTGATGGGATTTTCGGTGGCGGTGCTGGTCTACTTCCTCAACCACGTGCCCTCAGCCATCCGCATCACCAAGGTGATCGAGGGGATCGGCAGCCGCCTGCTGCGCGCGGTGGAGGCGACCTACCCGCGCGAAGGCAGCAATGACGAGCCCGAAGAGCGCCCCCGCGGCAAGCCGCTGCTCGCGAGCGAGGCGGGCTATGTGCAGCTGATCGATTTCGGAGATCTTGAACGCCTTGCCCGCAAGAACGCGCTGGAACTTTCGCTGTCGGTTCGCACGGGCGATTTCGTCCACACCGGGCTGCCGCTGCTCGAATACACCGGCGGCGATGGCGCTTCCGATGGGGAAGACGATCTGCGCGATTGCTTCACCTTGGGTTTTTCGCGCACGCCGGAACAGGACCCGCAGTTCCTGATCGACGAACTGGTGGAGATCGGGATGCGTGCCCTTTCGCCGGGCATCAACGATCCCTTCACCGCCATCACTGCGCTGCACTGGCTGGGCGCGGCCACGGCGCAGATCGGCAGCCGCTACCTGATCAAGGATATCTGCAACGAAGACGCGGAGGACTGCCCGGTCTATCCCCTGCCCGACGACTTCGAGCACTATGTCCAGCGCGGTTTTGGCACCATCCGCAGCGCGGTTGCCACCAGCCCCGTCGCTGCCCGTGTCATGCTTCAGGTGCTGTGCAGCGCGGCCACGACGCTGCAATCGGCAGATCGCCGCAAGGTGCTGCTGGACGAGGCGCGCAGCCTGCGCGAACAGGCGCTGATCGCGCTAGACGGGCCGGACCGGCGCGCGGTGGAAGAGCAGTTCGACGAGCTGCTGCCGAAGTTCCGGCAGGCCGGGCCTATACCGGATTGACCCGTGGGCGCGGTGGCGCCTTGGGGCCGGTAATGCGGGCCAGCACCAGCGCGCTGGCGACCAGCACGATCCCCACCACGTCCAGCGGCACCAGCCATTCACCGAAGACCATCCAGCCGACCAGCGCGGCCACGGCAGGCTGGGTGAGCAGGGCAATGCCGATCACCAGCGGCGGGAATTGCTTCAGGGAATAGACCAGCAACCCCTGCCCCACCAGCTGGCTGGAGAAGGCCAGCACCAGCACCGGGGTCCAGTCGGTGGGCCAGAACGGCTCCCCCAGCAGCATGGCGACGACGAACAGCACCACCACGCTGGCGCTGCTGGATACCGCCAGCAGGCTCCAGCTGCCGAAACTGCGGCGCGCATCCTGCAACAGCAGCAGGTATCCGGCATAGAGCAGGCCCGCCAGGAGGCAGAACAGGTCGCCGACAAAGTTGGCAGGCGACAGCTCCAGCGAACGGCCAAGCAAAATGCCCGCCCCGCCCAGCGCGGCAAGGATCGCGGGCCATTCCCGCCCCTTGGGCAAACGGCGCAGCATCACGAAGCCCCAGACCATCAGGATAACGCTGCCGGCATTGCCGAACAGCACGGCATTGGCGAGGCGGGTATCGCCGATGCCGACATGCCAGCTGGCAATGTCGAGGCCGAAAAACACCCCGCCCGCCAGCACCAGCAGCACGGCCTTGCGCGGGATACCGCCCACGTGCTCTCCGCGCAGCCGGGCAATCAGGAACAGGAACGGCAGCGCCAGCGCCACCCGCCAGAAGCCCGCGCTGACCGGGCCGGTATCGGCCAGCCGCACCAGCCACGGCCCGCAGGCAAGCGCGACATTGCCCGCCAGCAGCGCGGCGAGGCCCAGCAGCCGGGTGCGCAAAGGCTCGTGACCCGTGTCCATCAGGGGGCGCGGCCTAACGCGGCGCCTATTCGGCCGCGACAGGCTCCGCAGCGGGTTCAGGGGCAGCGGGTTCAGGAGGTGCCTCGGGCGCCTGCGCCGGTGCTGCAGCAGGTGCTGGCGCAGCGGTTTCCTCGGGCGCGGCCAGCGGCGCCTGCGAACGCACCTGGTCCAGCGGCAGCATGGCATCGCTGATGGTGCCTTCCAGCACTTCGCCCGAAGCCTCTCGCCCGTCGTTCTCCACCTCGACCACGTCGTCGTCGCCGCAGGCCGAAAGCGCCAGCAACAGCGGCGCGGCGATAGCAAGGGTGCGGCGAATCGACATGGTCAGGTGGTCTCCGGCTGTGCAATGGCACCAAGGAAATCCCCGGCGCGCGCCAGCAATGCCTCATCCCATTCCTCCGGCGCAACCGTCTTTCCGAGGCGCTGCATGCTGGTGACGCCGTATTCGGCAATGCCGCAAGGCACGATGCCGCCGAAATGGGAAAGGTCGGGCGACAGGTTCACGGCAAATCCGTGCATGGTCACCCAGCGCCGCACGCGCACGCCGATGGCGCCGATCTTGGCCTCGCTGCCGTCGGCCTCGTGCGTCCAGATGCCGATGCGTTCGGGCACGGCAAAGGCCTTGACCCCGAAATCGGCCAGGGTGGCGATCACCCAGCCTTCCAGCGCGTGGACGAACTGGCGCACGTCCCTGGACCGCTTCTTCAGGTCGAGCAGCACGTAGGTCACCCGCTGGCCGGGGCCGTGGTAGGTGTAGCGCCCGCCGCGCCCGGTCTCGACCACGTCGAAGCGCGGGTCGACCAGCTCGGCCGTGTCCGCGCTGGTGCCGGCGGTGTAGACCGGCGGGTGTTCCAGCATCCACACCAGTTCGCGCACGTCCTCTCCCGCAGCCAGTGCCGCATTGCGCGCTTCCTGCGCGGCCAGCGCCTCGCGATAGGGCACCTGCTCGGTGGAACGGCGCCATTCGATTGACGGGTCGAGAGGAAAGCTGGTGGCGGTCATGACTTGGCAATTGCGTGGCGATAGCCAGTGCGCTTATCAAGTGTTCAATCGCATTCACGAGGATCAAATGGCGGAAAAACTGGACCTTGGACGCGCCTGGAACGAGGCGACCGCGCTGATTGCTGCCAACAAGGACGTCGTCCTGATCGTGGCCGGGGTGTTTTTCTTCCTGCCCAATGTCATTTCCACCCTGCTGCTGCCCTCGCAGGAAGCGATGGTAATGCAGATGGAAGCCATGGGCGCCAATCCCGATCCGGAAGACATGATGGCCATGATCGGCGACTATTTCGCCCAGTCCTGGTGGATCTACCTGGTCTTCGGCCTGATCCAGGCCGCCGGCGTGCTGGGCCTGCTGGCGCTGCTGACCGACAAGGCCCGGCCGACCGTGGGCGAAGCCCTGGGCTTCGGGGTGAAGGCACTGGTGCCTTACCTGGTGGCCCAAATCCTGCTGGGCATGGCCCTGGTGCTGATCCCCGTGCTGCTGATCGCCTTGGGCGCGGCAGTAAATGAAGGCGTGGGGGTTCTGCTGGGCATGATCGGCCTGGTGGTTGCCGTATACGTGTGGATCAAGTTTTCGCTGCTTTCGCCCGTGATCGCGATCGAGAAGACGATGAACCCGGTGAAGGCGCTGGGCCGATCATGGCAGCTGACGAAGGGCAACTCCTTCCGCCTGCTGGCTTTCTATATCCTGCTGATCCTGGCCGCCGGGATCCTGTCCGCCATCGCCAGCATGCTGCTCAGCCTGTTCGCGGTGCTGGGCGACGAGATCGGCCTGTTCGCCATGGCCATCGGCGGCGGGCTGGTAAGCCTGGCCTTCACCACGATCATGCTGGCCGTGCTGGCCTCCGTCCACCGGCAATTGTCGGGCGGGGTCGAGGGCGGGGTCGGCCAGACCTTCGACTAGGCCGCCCCGCGCGGCCAGCGGTCAGAGGATTTCCTCGACCTTTTCCACCGGACGGCACAGTCGCACGCCCTTTTCGGTTTCCACCAGCGGGCGCTCGATCAGCCTGGGGTCGGCGGCCATGGCATCCAGCACGGTGTCGGCATCGGCTTGCGGCAGCCCGCGCTCCTTCGCGTCGGTGCCCGACAGGCGCAGGCCCTCGGCCGGCGCCATGCCCGCATCGGCGTAGAGCTGCGCCAGCTTCTCGCGGCTGGGCGGGTTCTTCAGGTACTGCACCACCTCCACTTCCACGCCGTCGCGATCCTGCAGGATGGCCAGCGTGTTGCGGGACTTGCTGCAATTGGGGTTGTGCCAGATGGTCGCCTTCACGCGAATTCTCCTCTTCCGAAACTCTGCCGCCCCCTAGCGCGCGAACTTTTTTGCGCCAATGGCACATTTGGTGTTGCCACTGAAAATCATTCTCAATACAGGTGCTCTTGCAAATCAATTGCAATAAGAATCGTAGGGGAAGACACTATCCGTACCGCAACCGCCCGCCTTGCACTGCTCGCAAGCGCCGCCACCATCGCTCCAACGCCTGCCCTGGCCAATGCCGCCGCGGAGGCGCAGCGCGATTACCTGCCCAGCAACATCATCGTCACCGGGCAGCGCGAAACCTACGTCGGCGATGACGGCAGCACCGGCACCAAGACGCCCACGCCCATCATCGACGTGCCGCAGGCCGTCACCGTCATCACCGCAGACCAGCTGGAAGACCAGGGCGTCACCAGCCTGAACGATGCCCTGCGATTCGTGCCCGGCGTCAGCCTGGAAACGGGCGAAGGCCACCGTGACGAGGTGTTCATTCGCGGGCAGGAAACCACGGCGGATTTCTACCTCGACGGGCTGCGCGACGACGCGCAGTACTATCGTCCGCTCTACAACGTGGAGCGCGTGGAAGTGCTGAAAGGCGCCAACGCACTGATCTTCGGCCGCGGCGCAGGCGGCGGCGCGATCAACCGCGTATCCAAGGTGGCCGAATTGGGCATGCCCGAATACGCCCTTGGCGCGCAGGTCGACAGCTTCGGCGCCTTTGCCCTGAATGCCGATGCCAACCTGCCCGTGGGCGACGCCGTCGCTGTCCGCCTGAACGGCACTTACGAGGAATTCGACAATCACCGCGATGTCTACGACGGTCGCTTCATCGGCTTTTCGCCCACGCTCACCGCGCAGCTTGGCCCCGATACCCGTCTCTACGCCTGGTACACCTATGACGATGACGAGCGCGTGGTCGATCGCGGCCTGCCCTCGCTGAACGGCGGCCCGCTGCGGGGTTATGACGAAACCTTCTTCGGCGATGCCGACTACAATTTCAGCGATGTCGAAGTGCATATCGCCCGCACCCGGCTGGAGCACGATTTCAGCGAGGCCTGGAGCCTCAATGCCAGCCTGCTCTATGCCGACTACGACAAGTTCTATTCCAACATCGTGCCCGGTGGCGGCACCACCGCGACTACGGTGACCCTGTCGGGCTATGAAAGCGGCACCGATCGCCAGAACCTGATCGGGCAGGTCAACCTTGTCGGCCAGTTCGACACCGGGTCGCTGGGCCACACGCTGCTGCTGGGCGCCGAGGTCGGTTCGCAGGATACCGATGCCGTGCGCAACCGCGCACTGTTCAATAACGGTGCGGACACCAGCGTCACCGTGGCGCTGGCAGACACCATCACCGTGCCCGCCTTCACCCTGGCGCCGCAGCGCGCCAGCATGTCGGAGCTGTCGACCCTGTCGTTCTACGCACAGGAACAGCTGGATATCGGCATGCTGCAGCTGGTGGCGGGCGTGCGCTTCGACCGCTTCGACCTTGAAAGCACCGACCTGATTTCGGGCTTCGACGGCGCGCGGGTGGACGAACGCTGGAGCCCGCGCTTCGGCGCGATCCTCAAGCCGCAGGATAACCTGTCGATCTACGCCAGCTATGCCGAAAGCTTCCTGCCGCAATCGGGCAACCAGTTCACCGTGCTCAGCCAGCAGTCTGGATCGCTCGATCCGGAAACCTTCGAGAACATCGAGCTGGGCGTGAAATATGCCCCGCATCCCGAACTGCTGCTGACGGCGGCAGTGTTCCGCCTGACCCGGTCCAACACCACGGCACCCGATCCGGCCAACACCGGGCTGGTGGTACTGGCCGGCGAAAGCGAAGTCGAAGGCTTCGAACTGGGGCTGGTGGGCGAGCCGGTCGACGGCCTTTCTCTGAGCCTGGGCTATGCCTATCTCGATGGCGAGATCACCTCCACCACCACATCGGCAGCCGCCGGCACGGTGTTGCAGCAGGTGCCAGAGCACCAGATCACCGCTTGGGCGCGTTACGACGTTACCGACAGGCTGGGCTTCGGCGCCGGGCTTACCCACCTGTCGGAGCAGTTTGCCTCGCTCAGCAACAACGTGGTGATGCCCGCCTACACGCGGGTGGATGCAGCGGTATTCTTCGAAGCGACAGAGACGCTGTCACTGCAACTGAATGTCGAGAACCTGTTCGGCGAGGAATACTATCCCAGCGCCCACGGCGACAACAACATCCAGCCCGGCGCTCCGCTGAGCGCCAGCTTCGGTGCGAGGTTGGTGTTCTGACGGGCTAATCCGAACCCCAGACTAATCGGAACCCAAGTCGTCCGGGCTGGCATCCTCCACGCGCATACCCGGAACGGCGCGCGCCGCGTCTGCAGGGTCTATACCCGGTGCAGGCGCGGCGCTTATCGTTTCGCGCCTGCGCATTACCCGGCCGGCGCGCTGCACCGCGCGCACAAGCCGGGGATAGACGCCGCAACGGCACAGGTTGGGGATGGCATCCCTGATCTGCGCCTCGCTCGGATCGGGGTTGCCGCGCAGCAAACCTGCCGCGGCGATGGCGATCCCCGGCGTGCAGAACCCGCACTGGATCGCCTGTTCAGCCACCAGCGCCTGCTGCACCGGGTGCGAACGGTCGCGGCTGAGCCCTTCGATCGTGGTGATGAAGCGCCCCTCGGCCTCGCCGATGGTGACAAGGCAACTGCGCAGCGCCTCGCCATCCACCAGCACCATGCAGGCGCCGCAGTCGCCCGCGCCGCAACCGTACTTGGTGCCAGTAAGATTGGCCGCGTCGCGCAGCGCGTGCAGCAATGGCGTGTCCGGGTCCATGTCGAAATCGACAGGCCGCTCGTTCACCGTCATTGCCGTCATGCGTCAGGAGCCTGTCAATTGCGCCAGCTGGGATCGATGGAATCGATCTTGCGCGTCCAGGCCTGGAAGTCCAGCTTGCCGAAGTCGTCCGTCAACTGCTTGTCGCGGTCGCGCTGGTGCTGCTCGATCACTTGCGGAGGCACGATGATCGGCTTGCCCAGGCTGGCAGTCTTCACCTGCACTTCGCACGCGCGCTGGAGCATGTAGTAGAGCAGGAACATCTCGTAGATGGTCCGCCCCATCACCACCGGCCCGTGGTTCTTCAGCATCAGGATCTGGTGGTTGCCCGCGTTCTTCACCAGCCGTTCGCCCTCTTCGCTGCGCACGGTGATGCCTTCGAAGTCGTGATAGCCGATCGCGCCTTCGAAGAAACAGGAATAGAAATTGCTCGGCTCGAGCCCGCCTTCGGTGGCGCATACCGCCATGGTATCGGGCGTATGCGTGTGGACGATGGCATGGGCGTGCGGCAGGTTCTTGTGGAATACGCTGTGCTGGGTGAAACCGGCCAGGTTCACGGGGTGCGGATTGTCGCCCACCTTCTGCCCGTTCTCGTCGATCTTGACGAGGTTGGAAGCGGTCACTTCCTCCCACAGCAACCCGTAGGGATTTATCAGGAAGTGGTTTTCCGTGCCCGGCACCCGCAAAGTGATGTGGTTGTAGATGGATTCGCACCAGCCAAGGTGGGCGAAGATGCGATAGGCGGCCGCCAGGTCCAGCCGCGCCTGCCATTCCTCCGGGCTGCAATCGACATTGTCATTAACTTGCGTGGCCATGGGTTCTCTCCGTAATGATTTTGCCCGGATCAATAGCGCGACATTGACTTTGTCACAAACACTGGCAAGCACTGCCCGCAAAGGCGCGGCATGAAAAGACCACGCCGGTGGGAGATTCAGATGGCAGATCAGTTGGGCTATGGCCAGCCCATGGAAGGCGTTGCGCAAACGGCATTCATCGTGCCGGACCTGACCGCTGCCATCCAACACTGGGCCACCAACTGCCGTGCCGGCCCCTTCTACGTGCTGCCGCACCTGCTGGCGCCGGGCCAGGTCTATCGCGGCGAGGAAAGCCGCGCCGACGTGACGCTGGCCATGGGTTTTGCCGGGCACATGCTTATCGAACTCATCCAGCCGCTGGATGACCATCCCAGCGTCTACAAGGAGACCAGGGACCTGCGCCGGTTCGGCTTCCACCACCTCGGCATCGCCTGCGCCGATGTCGACGCCAGCAGCGCGGATTACCAGCAGCGCGGCTATGCAGAGGCCTATCGCGCCGCCGTGCCGACCGGGGGCGAAGTCGTCTACCTCGATGACGGCAGCGGCCCGCAGGCCGGATTTCTCGAATTGTTGCCGGTGACCCCGGCGATGGACGAAACCTTCACCCGCTTCTGGGAAGCGAGCCGCGACTGGGATGGCTCGGACCCCATACGCCCCTTCGGATAGGATACGAGAACACGATGAGCACTCCTGCAACCGACACCCCGCAGCAGGGCAACTGGGTCACCAACTCGCCTGCCTACCAGACTTTGCTGGTGTTCCTGCTGGCGCTGAATTTCGGCATCGTTTTCTTCGACAGGCAGGCGCTCAACGCGCTTATGCCCTTCGTCCAGCCCGAACTTGCGCTCTCGCAGACGCAGATCGGCCTGCTGGCCAGCGGCCTTTCGTTTACCTGGGCCATTGCCGCGTTCTTCGTCGGTCGCCTGTCCGACTCGATGGGCAAGCGCAAGATCCTGCTGGTAATCTCCACCGTCGCCTTTTCGCTGTGTTCGTTCCTGTCGGGTATTGCCACCAGTTTCCTGTTCCTGTTCGCCGCGCGCCTGCTGATGGGCGCCGCGGAAGGCGGCGTGATGCCGATCAGCCATGCGATGGTGGCGAGCGAGGTCGATCCCAAGCGGCGTGGTCTGGCGCAGGGCGTGGCGCAAAACCTGGGCTCCAACCTGCTGGGCAGTTTCCTGGCCCCGGTGGTGCTGGTTTGGTTTGCCCTGCAGTTCAGCTGGCGCGAGGCGTTCTATCTTGCTGCCGTGCCCGGCCTGCTCAGTGCTGCGATGATCTGGTTCATGCTGCGCGAGCCGCTGATGCCCAAGCGCGAGCCCAAGCCCAAGGTCGCAGGTTCCAATCCCGTCACCGATTACATCGCCGAAGTGATCAGCGCGATGAAGGTACGCAACATGTGGATCAGCGTGGTCGTGGGCGTGCTGATGGTCGCGCACTTCGTCACCACTTGGGCCTTCATGCCGCTCTACCTTACCGAGGTGAAAGGCTACGATCCCGAAACCATGAGCTGGATCATGGGCTCGCTGGGCATCGCGGCCGCGATCTACAGCTTCACCGTGGCCGGTATTTCGGACGTGATCGGACGCAAGCCGGTGATGGTCGCCCTGCCGCTGCTGGCCGTGGTCGGTCCGTTAGGCGCGATGTTCTACGAAGGCGGGGCCTTCGGCCTGGCAGCGATCTTCTTCGTCGGCTGGGCGGTGAACGGCGTATTTCCCATCTTCATGGCGACAATCCCGTCAGAGACTTTCAAGCCCGTCCACCATGCCACCGTACTCGGTCTGGCCATGGGCAGCTGCGAAGTGCTGGGCGGCGTGTTCGGCCCGATTATCGGCGGCGCGCTGAACGATGCCTTTGGCCTCGACAGCTTCCTGTGGCTGCTGATCGGCCTTTCCGTGGTCAGCGGTATGATCGCCATGGGCCTGAAGGAAACGGCGCCTGCAGCGCTGGCCAAGAAGGGCCTGACCTACGAACCCGTCTGAGGAGAGCGAAATGTCCGATCCCATCCTCGCCGAACTGATCGCCACCCTGCGCGCGAACGACCTCGATCTCTCCGACGATCCCGGTCCGCTCCGCGTCGCCTACGAGGAAATGTTCGCCAGCTTCCCGGTGGCGGAGGACCTTGCGATCGAGGACACCGAACTGGGCGGCGTGCCTTCCGTCAGCGTCAAAACGCCCGGCAGCACCGGCGGCGTGGTGCTGTACTTCCACGGCGGTGGCTACGTGATCGGGTCGGCAAAGGGCTATCGCAGCCTTGCCGGCGAAGTGGCCCGCGCGGCAGGCATGGATGCGCAGGTGATCGACTATCGCCTGGCGCCCGAACACCCCTTTCCCGCGGCGGTAGACGATGCGGTTGCCGCTTACCGCGCACTTGTAGCCAGCGGCACGGCACCGGAAAAGATCGCCTTCGCCGGCGATTCCGCCGGTGGCGGGCTGGTGCTCGCGGCCCTGCTGAAACTGCGCGACGACGGGGACAAACTGCCTGCCGCCGCGCTGCTGATTTCGCCCTGGGCAGACCTCACCTGCACCGCCCCGTCGATCGCGGCCAAGGCAGAAGAAGACCCCTCGCTTACCATTCAGGGCCTTGAAGCCTGCGCCGCGCATTACCTCGGCGACGGCGACCGCGCCCAGCCGCTGGCCTCGCCTGCAAGGGCAGACCTGTCCGGCCTGCCGCCGCTGCTGGTGCAGGTCGGCAGTATAGAGATCCTGCTGGACGATGCCCTGGCCGTTGCCGCCAGGGCGGGCGCTGGCGGCACCATGGTGCGGCTGGAAGTGCATCCCGGCCTGCCCCACGTCTTCCACGCGTTTGCCTTCATGCTGCCGCAAGCCAGGGCCGCACTGGACGAGGCAGGCACCTTTCTTGCGAGGTACGCGGCATGAGCAAGGCACACACCCTCGACGCGCTGATCGTGGGCGCGGGTTTTTCCGGCCTCTACATGCTGCACAAGCTGCGGCAGGAGGGCTTCACCGCCCACGTGGTGGAGAAAGCCTCCGGCGTTGGCGGCACCTGGTTCTGGAACCGTTATCCCGGCGCGCGCTGCGACATTCCGTCCATCGAATACAGCTACAGCTTCGATCCGGAGCTGGAAGCCGAGTGGCGCTGGACCGAACGCTATGCCGCGCAGCCCGAGATCCTGCGCTATCTCGAACACGTTGCCGACCGGTTCGACCTCAATCGCGATATTTCCTTCAACACGCTGGTCACCACGGCCCGCTGGGATGAAGAGCGCGGTCGCTGGCTGGTCGAGACCGACGGCGGCGACAGCTACGACGTGCAGTTCCTGGTGCTGGCCACCGGCGCGCTGTCGCAGCCCAAGATGCCCGACATTCCCGGCCTGGAAAACTTCGAAGGAGCCGTGGTGCACTCGGCCACCTGGGACGACAGCGTGGACCTGGAAGGCAAGGCCATCTGCCAGTTCGGCACCGGCTCCAGCGGCATCCAGATCGTGGGCGAAGTGGCCAAAGTGGCAAGGCAGCTGACCGTGTTCCAGCGCACCCCCAATTTCGCCGTCCCCGCCAGCAACCACCCGCTGCCCGAAGATTACCTCGAAAAGCTTCTGCCGGACTATCCCGCGCTGCGCGAACGCGCGCGCACTTCGCCGCTCGGTTTCTTCCACGCCGCGTGGGAAGGCAGCGCCAAGGCAGACGATCCCGCTGCCCGCGAGGAACGGCTGGAGAAGGCATGGAAGGCAGGCACCACCGGCCTGCTGCAAGCTTACGACGACTTGCTGTTCGACGAGGAAAGCAACGCCTTTGCCTGCGATTTCGCCCGCCGCAAGATTTCCGAGCTGGTGAGCGACCCGGACAAGGTGCGCAAGCTTACCCCGCACGACTATCCGATGGGATCGCGGCGGCTGTGTACCGAAGTCGGCTTCTTCGAAGCGATCAACCGCGACAACGTGACGCTGGTGGACGTGCGCGAAGAGCCGGTGGAGACGGTGACGGCCCACGCGGTCGTCACCTCCGCAGGCGAATACCCTGCAGATGTCATCATCCTGGCCACCGGGTTCGATGCCTGTGTCGGCGCGATCAAGGCGATCGACATTCGCGGGCGCGACGGGCGTTCGATCCGGGAGGAGTGGGACAACGGCCCGCGTGCCTATCTGGGCCTGGCCGTCGAAGGCTTCCCCAACATGTTCACCATCACCGGCCCCGGCAGCCCATCAGTGCTGTCGAACGTGGTGGTTTCCATCGAACAGCACGTGGAATGGGTGGCGCGGTGCATGGTCGACATGCGCGATGGCGGCAAACAGGTGATCGAAGCGACGGCAGAGGCCGAGGCGGCATGGATGGACCATGCCAACGAGATCGCGCACCAGACGCTCTTCCCCCGCGCCAACTCGTGGTACCAGGGGCACACGAAGGACGGGCGGCAGGTGTTCATGCCCTATGTCGGCGGCGTGGGCGCCTATCGCCAGAAGTGCGACGAGGTGGCCGCCAACGGGTATGAAGGCTTCACGCTAGAGGGTGCTCGTGAAACGGTTTGAGCGCTGGCGGCCAATGCCGACCAACTACCCTGTCGCATTATAACAATCGTTAGGATAGACTGTTAGTCCAAACGAGATTCGCGGTTTAGCGCGAACCGGTAAGGAGAGAGACACATGCCAGAGGCACCCACCACCGAACCCTGGGCCGGCACTCCGCCGGTGCCCCACGCCCTGCGCCCCGGTGCCAAGCCCGAAGCCTACATGGCCAAGATCGCCGAAGGCGACGAGAAGTACTGGGTCCCCATCGTCGAGGATGTCTATTCCAAGCCGGTGTGGATCAGCCCCACGCTCAACATGTGGGCCGACGTGCTGATGGCGAAGAAGCCGTGCATCGTTAACCGGCATTACCATCCCAAGCCCATCTGGGCCTACACCATCAGCGGCAAGTGGGCCTACCTGGAGCACGACTGGACTGCCACCGCGGGCGATTTCATCTTCGAGACTCCGGGCGAAAGCCACACGCTGGTCGCCTATGAGCACGAAGACCCGATGAAGGTCTTCTTCGTTGTCTCCGGCCCGCTGATGTGGCTGGATGAAGAAGGCAACACCGTCGGCCACTTCGATGTCTTCGACTACATGAAGATGGCCCGCGACCATTATGACGCGGTCGGCATCGGTGCCGACTATGTCGATACCCTGATCCGCTAAAGGAGATTACCCATGGCAACCATGACTGCACCCCCCAGCGACAAGGCTGAAATCGTCGACGTTCCATATGCCTACCGCGAACTGGTGGACCGCACCTCGCCCGGCGGGCGTTATATCGATGCGCAGAGCGATGACGACAGCCCTTGGGTGCCCTTCGGCCCCAACGCGGCGATCAAGCACCTTGCTTTCGACGTGCGCCAGAACCTGTTCTCCAACATCCTGTGGATGAAGGGCCCGGGTGTCATCGGCACGCACTTCCATCGCGGCACCATCACCATGGTCTGCCTGGAAGGCAGCGTGCGCTATCTGGAATACGACTGGGTGGCATCGCCCGGCGGTCTGATCCTGGAAGTGCCTGGTGAAAGCCACACGCTGGTTACCGAGCATCCCGAAGGCTGCAAGCTGTTCGGCTGGATGCAGGGCCCGATCGACTTCTACGATGGCGACGCCAATTTCGTGGAAACGGCGGACGTGTTCTGGATGATGAACCACTACGAAACCTACTGCAAAGAGCAGGGCATCAAGATCAATCCGAAGCTTTACGTCTGATTTTTCATACCGCTCCGGACCACGCGTCCGGGGCGGTTTTCATTTGGCTGGAGAGGAAACCATGGCCACCCAGGAAAAGCCCAAGCTGGGCGCAAAGACCGCTGCCGAGGCTGGCGAGTTCAAGATCGTCAACGTGCCGGAAACCTACAAGCACGTGATCGACGAATACGTGCGCGAAGGCACCTATGTCGGGCAATCCGAAACCGAGAGTCCGTGGGTTCCCTTCGGCGACAATGCCGCCATTCGCCACCTGGCTTTCGACGTGCGCAACAACGTCTATGCCAACGTGCTGTGGATCAAGAGCAAGGGCGTGATCGGCACGCACAAGCACCGCGGCATGGTGTGGGCCATCGGCCTGGAAGGCACTTTCCGCTACCTCGAATACGACTGGGTCTGCGGGCCGGGTGATTTCATCACCGAATTCCCCGGTCACGCGCATACCCTCGTCACCGACGAGCCCGACGGCATGAAGGCCTTTTTCTGGATGCAGGGCGCCAACGAATTCTACGACGAGGACGGCAACCACGTGGAAACGCTGGATGTCTGGTGGTTCATCAACCACTACGAAAGCTACTGCAAGGAACAGGGCATCCCGATCAACCGGGAGCTTTATCTGTGAGCGAACCCAAGACGCTCGACCAGTTCGACCTGACCGGCCGCACCGCGCTGGTGACCGGCGCCGCCAGCGGTATCGGCCTCGCCTATGCCGAAGCCGTGGCCGAGGCGGGCGCCAAGGTGACCATCACCGATATCGATGCCGAAGGCGCCGAACGCGAAGCGGCCCGGTTCGTCGAGCAGGGCTATGACGCGCGCTGGGACGTGTGCGACGTATCCGACCTGGAGCAGGTGGCCCGCGCCTTCGACGATCACGTGGCGGCCTATGGCGGCTGCGATATCGCCTTCGCCAATGCCGGCCTCGACGTGGGCGACGGGTTCTGGAGCCCGGAAGACAAGCGCAACCCGGCAGGCCAGATCGATGTCTACCCCAAGGAGAAGTGGGACAAGTCGATCGCCATCAACCTGACCGGCGTGTTCCATACCGTACGCGAGGCGGCGCGGGTGATGAAGGCGAACGAGGCGAACGGTGGCCGTCGTGGCGGCTCCATCGTCATCACCAGTTCCAACGCGGCAGAGGTGAACGAGGCGATCGTCGGCGTGCCCTACATGGCGGCCAAGGCGGGGGTGAAGCACTTCATGCGCCATTCCGCCTACGAACTGGCCGCCTATGGAATCCGCGTGAACGCCATCGCACCCGGCCCCTTCGTCACCAATATCGGCGATGGCTGGGTGAAGAAGAACCCCAAGGCGAAAGAGGCGTGGGACAAGCTGGTTCCCGTGGGCCGCATGGCCGAAACCTACCAGATCAAACCGCTTGCCCTGCTGCTCGCCAGCGACGCAGGCAGCTACATGACCGGCAGCCACGTGATGATCGATGGCGGCATGCAGCTGGGCCCGATCAAGCCATTGAACGACTAAACCGCACCCGTTACGGGTGTATTTGACATTTTGTAAAACCTTTGGAGAGGCCATGACCACCCCCGCACGCGCCGCCATCTGTCGCGGCAATGCCGAACCCTTCAGGATCGAAGACGTCGAGCTTGACGACCTGCGCCCCGACGAACTGCGCGTGCGCGTGGTGGCCTGCGGCGTGTGCCACACCGACATGGCCGTGCGCGACGAACAACTGCCCGTGCCGCATCCCGTGGTGCTGGGGCACGAAGGTGCCGGCATCGTCGAGGAAGTAGGCAGCGCGGTGACGGTGGCCAAGCCGGGCGACCGGGTGGTGATGAGCTTCAATTCCTGCGGCAGCTGCCCCAGTTGCGCCATCGATGCGCCCACCTATTGCTACAACTTCTTCCCGCACAACTGGTCCGGCGCGCGTGCCGATGGTTCGCCCGTCATGTTCAAGGACGGCGAACCGATGAACGCCAACTTCTTCGGCCAGTCGAGCTTTGCCACCCACGCCATCGCGCACGAGGCGAACACGGTGAAGGTGGCCGACAGCGCGGCGGATATCCCGCTCGAACGCATCGCCCCCATCGGCTGCGGCCTGATGACCGGTGCGGGCGCGGTGCTGCGCAGCATGAAAGTGCGCAAGGGCATGCCGATTGCCGTGTTCGGCGCAGGTACCGTGGGCATGGCTGCGATCATGGCCGCGAAGATCGTCGGCGCGGATCCGATCATCGCGGTGGACGTGAACGACGCACGTCTCGAACTGGCGAAGGAACTGGGCGCGACCCACGCCTTCAACGGCAAGGACGGCGCGATCGACAAGATCCGCGAACTGGTTCCGCAGGGCCTTGGCTACGTGTTCGACACCACCGGCATCAACACCCTGATACAGGAAGCCTGGGACCTGCTCGCCCCGATGGGCATCTGCGGTATCGTCGGCGCTTCCGACCCGGCCGACAACCTGACCTTCAACGAAGCTGCGATGATGGGCGGCGGTCGCCGGGTGATGGGCATCCTGGGTGGCGACAGCGACGTCGGCCCGTTCCTCAACGAACTGCTGGACTATCACGTGAAGGGCCAGTTCCCGTTCGAGAAGCTGATCGGCTATTTCGACTTCGACCAGATCAACGAGGCGATCCACGCCAGCGAAGACGGCAGCGTGGTAAAGCCCGTGCTGCGTATTTCGGAGGAGTAGGCGCGATGATCCGCTGGCTTCTCGCTCTCGCCCTCGCTTTCACGGCTGCCCCGGCGCTGGCCGAGCACCACGAGGAGCCGCCGCTGACGGTGGAAGTGCTGCGCACCAGCGCAGGCTCGCTCCACGTCAATTCGGCGCTCATCATGGGTGAGCGCGATGCAGTGCTGGTCGATCCGCCATTTACCCTGGCCGATGCCCACCGTGTGGCGGCCATGGTGCTGGATAGCGGGCGCAACCTGACGCACATTTTCGTCACCCACGATCATCCGGATCACTTCTTCGCCATGCAGGTGCTGGAAGATGCCTTCCCCGATGCCGAGATCGTCGCGCATCCGACGGTGGTGGAAGACATCTGGCGCTCGCTGCCGTTCAAGGTGGTGCGGTGGAGCCCGATGCTGGGCGACAACGGCCCAGCCCATCCCAGCGCCCCGCATGCGCTCACCAGCGATACGATCATGCTCGAAGGCCATGAACTCCAGGTGCTCGGCCCGATGCAGGGCGACCATGTTCACTCCACCGCGCTGTGGGTACCCGAAATCCGCGCATTGCTGCCGGGAGACCTGGTGTTCAACGAGGTTCACCTGTGGTTGGGCGAGCATGACCTGGACCGCGTTGCCGACTGGGCCGAGAGCATCGAGACCCTTTCCGCGCTCGACCCGGATATCGTCGTCGCCGGCCATGCCCGCCCCGGCCTGCCGGACGATGCCAGCGGCCTCGCCTTTACTGCCGCCTATCTCGAGGCATGGCCCATGCTAGTCAATTCGGCGCTGGATTCGGACGAGTTGCAGGAACTGGTGCGCGCAGCCTTTCCCACCACCATCGACGTGCTCGACGATTTCATCCTCGTCAATTCCACCGAAGTGGCGCTGGGCGAACAGCCGATCTGGACAGAGTAGAAAGACGTGAAAGCCGTAACCTTCCAGGAACTGCACCAGCCGCTCGCTTTCGAGGAGGTGCCCGACCCCACACCCAGCGAAGGCGAACTGGTCGTGGAAGTGGGGCGCTGCGGCATCTGCGGTAGTGACCTGCACATGACAGAGGATGCCGCCTACGGCTGCAAGCACGGCGATATCCTGGGCCACGAATTTGCCGGCGAAGTGGTGGCTCTGGGCAAGGATACGACCGGCCACAAGGTCGGCGACCTGGTCTCGGTCATCCCGCTGAAAAGCTGCGGCCATTGCGAACACTGTCGCAAGGGCGAAGTGCAATGGTGCGCAAACTTCGGCCTGCAGGGTGGCGGCTATGCCCAGTTCGCGGTCACTCGCCCCAACCAGTGCGTGCCCTTGCCCAGCGACCTGACGCTGGCGGACGGCGCGATCATCGAACCGCTGGCCGTCGCGTTGCACGGGCTGAACCTGTCGGGCATGAAGACCGGCGACAAGGTACTGGTGCTGGGCGCAGGCCCCATCGGCCTTGCCACGGCCTTCTGGGCCAAGCGCTATGGCGCGGGCAAGGTCGCGGTGCAGGACATTGCCACCTACCAGCAGTCCCGCGCTCTCGAAATGGGCGCCGATGTCTTCGTGGTCGATCCGGAAAACCCGGTCGAAAGCGCGAAGCAGGGGCTGGGCGGCGATGCCGACATCGTCTTCGAATGCGTCGGCATTCCCGGCCTTATCGACCAGGCGGTACAGCAGGTACGCCCCGATGGCACCGTGGTGTTGCTGGGCCTGTGCACCAAGCCCGATACGATCCACACCTTCGCCATGCTTTCGAAGCAGGTAAAACTGGTGACCAGCGCGTTCTTCACCGTGCCCGAGTACGAGGCCGCGCTGGCCGCGCTGGATGCGGGCGCCATCGCCCCGCGCCTGCTGGTGACCGACACCATCAGCCTGGCCGATACGCCGGACGTGTTCGAAAGCCTCAAGCACCGCACAGAGCAATGCAAGGTATTGATCGCGCCCTGACACCCCCTTAGTGCCATGTTGCCGCCAGGCGGCGACACACCGATTGGGGGCGCATGGCGGCATCTTCCAGAAAATCCGGGGCCAAGCTGGTAAGCGGCCCTATTGGCGGACACCTGGTGCGCCAGACCACGCCCGCCATTGTCGGCGTGGCCGCGATCATGTCGGTCGGCGTGATCGATGCCTACTTCATCGGCCAGTTGGGGGCCAGGGAACTGGCGGCGATCAGCTTCATTTTCCCCGTCATCACCGCGCTGCAGAGCCTTGGCGTGGGCGTGATGGTGGGCATCAACTCGGTGGTCAGCCGCGCGCTGGGCGAAGGCGATCACGACCGCGCGCTGAGCCGCGCGAACCTGGGCCTGATGCTGGGCTTCGGCGCCGGCGTGGTGCTGGGCCTGCTGCTGTTCGCGCTACGCCAGCCGCTGTTCCAGCTGATGCAGGCCGATGCCGACGTGCTGCCGCTGATCGATCTTTACATGAAGCCCTATGCCTTCGGCTTCATCCTGATGATGACGATGATGGGTACCAACGGCGTGCTGCGCGGGCAAGGCGCGGCCAAGAGCAACACTGCGGTGCTGGTGATCTATTCCATCGTGAACTGGATCCTGGATCCGCTGCTGATTACCGGTGCCTTCGGCTTGCCCGGCTTTGGCGTGGCGGGCGCCGCCTATGCCACCATCGGCGGCTGGATCGTCGGCATCGTCGCCGCCTTCTGGTTGCTGGAGAGGAACGAACTGCCCTTCCGCCCGTCCTCTGTCCGGGGCTGCCGCGTGGCCGAGCAGATGAAGGCCATTACCCGCGTTGCCGGCCCTGCGGCCTTCACCAATTCGATCAATCCGGCCGGCCTTGCCGTGCTCACCTCGCTGCTTGCGGCAGAGGGTTCTGCAGCAGTCGCCGGGTTTGGCGCAGGCGGTCGCTTGCAGAGCTTTGCCGTGGTGCCCCTGCTGGCACTTTCGGGTTCGATCGGCGCGATCGTGGGACAGAACTGGGGCGCGAAGCAGTATGACCGGGCGCGGCGCGCGCTGCTGCAAGCCGGCCTGTTCTGCCTGGGATACGGGTTGGCGGCGGCGCTGTTGCTGTTTGCCTTGCGCGGCTGGTTCGCCGAACTATTCAGCGACGAGGCGCAGACGCTGGAGGCGACCTCTGCCTACCTTGCGATCTCTGTCTGGGGCTATGCCGGATATGGCGTGCTTATCGTCGTCAACGGATCATTGAACGCCATCGACCGCGCCAGCAACGCGCTTGCCCTGTCGCTCACCCGCGTGCTGCTGGTAATGGTGCCGTTTGCCTGGCTGGCACGCGGGGCGCTGGGCACCCAGGCGATCTATTTTGCCGAACTGGCGGCAAACCTGCTGGGCGGTCTGGCTGCCGCGGCCATCGCCTGGTGGGTGCTGTGGAAACAGCAACCCACCGGCAACAGCGCCTAGTCGAGCGGACGGCTGGAACGGAAGAACAGCGCCTGGCTGATCGCCGCACGCACCGTGTCTTCCTGGAACGGCTTGGTGATGAGGTAGGTCGGCTCCGGACGGTCTCCGGTCAGCAGGCGTTCGGGATAGGCGGTGATGAAGATCACCGGCACCGATTCGATCGCCAGGATATCGTCCACGGCGTCAAGGCCGGAAGACCCGTCTGCCAGCTGGATATCGGCCAGCACCAGGCCCGGCGTCTTTTCCGCCACCACTTCCTGCGCCTGCGTGCGCGTGGCGGCGGTGCCGCAAATCTCATGGCCCAGCGACTTTACCAGGTCTTCCAGTTGCATCGAGATCAGCGGCTCATCCTCGATGATCAGCACGCTGGTGGCGCTCTCGCGCTCGATCTCTCCCACGGCTTCGCGCACCAGCGCATCCACGTCGGCTTCGTCGATCTCCATGATCTCGGCTGCCTCGGCAGGGGTAAAATCCTCCACCGTGGTCAGCAGCAGTGCCTGTCGGTTGACCGGGGTGATGCGCTTCAGCTGGTCCTGCGCGGCAGCTTCGTGCGCGCCGCCTGCGCCCTGTGCGCTCTCGATTTCCATGTGCGCGCTCGACCAGACCTTGTTGAACGCCTTGTACAGCGGCACCCGCCCGCCGCGCAGGCTGTCTGCCAGCGCTTCGTCTGCAAGGGCCGCTTCCAGCGTGGCCTGGACAAAGGCATCGCCGGTCTTCTGCGAGCCGGTCAGCGCGCGGCCGTAACGGCGGAGGTATGGAAGATGTGCGGCGACTTCGGCACCAATACTCATATGGACCCTTCCCGGTATTCTAAGTCATCTGAACGCCCGCCGCGGGATTGTGTTCCGCACGGACCCGTCATCCGGATCGGCCAGCCCCGAATGGCGATTGTGCGCGGTCTTTGCAAACGCCTTTGGGAAAACTTGCGAAAAATTTTCACGCGCCGGGAACCGCATTCGCAGGCAGTCATTTACTGAATATCACCGCCGAGACCCCCTCCCGTCCAAGCGGCAGGTGATACGATCCCAAAGGGCCTCCGATCACATGATCGGAGGCTTATTTTTTGTCCCTTCATGGCAATCAGGTCAGCGCAGCAGCCGCGAGAACAGGCCCTTACGGTTGCCGGAAACCAGCACCGACACCAGCTTGTCGGGATCGTAGGGCTTTTCGAACACCGGCCCCATGCGGGCGATGTCGGGCGGGATCTCTCCGGGCGATCCGGTGGAAAAGGCGATGCGCGGGCGCCGGGGGCCCAGCAGGTCTACCAGTTCGGCCAGTGCCCAGCCGTCGTCGCGATCGGCCAGGTGCACGTCGATCACCATGGCATCCCAGCGCTTGCGTTTGTCCAACTGGTCCATGGTGGCGCGCATGGTGTGGCAGATCACCACTTCGTCGGCCCCGCCGCGCAGCAGCGCGTCCTCCAGCGACATCGCCAGGATGGCATCGTCCTCCACCAGCAAGACACGGCCAAGCGAACTTCGCTTGGCAGGCTTGCCTGCCGGTGAACTGGTTACAGCGGTTTTGGTCATTGGCCTCCGATGGGATGCAGGAAATGCATCCGGGGAATAAACGCGGTGCAAAGGCTTGCGGTTCCCCGCCGGAACACAAGCTTCGTCAAAGCGGCTTTTCGTAGATCCGGTATTCGCGATTGACCTTGGATTCGATCGCATCGGCGATGGCCACCATGCCCTGGTTATCTTCCAGGATCCAGCCCACCTCGGCTCGCTTCGCTCCGTGCTTCGCCACTGCATAACGGCGGATGTACTCGATCATCATGAAGGCCAGCTGGCTGGCAAGTCGCGTATTCTGGTACTTGCGCACCACCCCCATCAGCGGCACGCGGAAATTGGGACTGGTGGGATTACGCAGCCACCACAGCAGTTTGGCCCAGTTGAACGGGAACAGCCTGCCTTTCATGTCGATCAGCTTGGTGTTGATGTCGGGCCAGCTGATCATGAAGGCCACCGGTTCGCCGTCGATCTCTGCGATCATGTTGGCCCCTTCGATGATGATCGGCTTCAGTTTCCTGGCACCATAGGCTTTCTCGTTTTCGGTAAAGGGTACGAAGCCCCAGTTCTTCGACCACGCTTCGTTGAGGATGCCGATGATGGCGTGCGCCTCTTCATCGAAGCGCGACTTGTCGACCGGGCGGACCACGATTTCCTTGTTGCGCTCGCCGGACTTGACGATGCGGTTGACGATCGGCGGGAAACCGTCTTCCACCTCCAGGTCGTAGGTGAACAGCCGTTTGGCCACGGCATAGCCCTGCGCTTCAACCCAGCCTTCATATTCCGCCTTGTGGTGACCCATCATGATCATCGGCGGGTGGTCGTGGCCCTTCACCAGCAGGCCGGGCTCTTCCCAGATCGACAGGCTGATGGGGGCGAGCACGCGGGTCATGCCCTGCTCGCGCAGCCAATCCTCCGCCCGCGCGATCAGCGCCGCGGTAACGGCTTCGTCCTCCGCCTCCAGCAGGCCCCAGTTCCCGGTGCCGGGCCCCATGCCCTGCTCGGGCGGCTGTTCCAGCGCCAGTTCGTCGATGTGGGCGGAAATGCGCCCCACTACCTTGCCGCCACGCCGGGCCAGGAACAGCTGCACGCGGGCATGTTCATGAAACGGGTTCTTGCCCGGTGTCAGTAGTTCGACCATGTCGGCACGCAGCGGCGGCACCCAGTTCGGATCGTCTGCGTTCAGGCGGTAAGCCAGTTCGATGAATGCACTAAGGTCCCCCTTGCCGGAAACCGGCGCAATATCTATCTGCTCGTTCACTCAACTGGCCTTTCGTTCATTTCGGGTTCGCTCTTGATATGCATCAAGGCCGTGTCAAGCGCGCTGACACATTGCGCACGCTGCATCGCACTTTTCGACAATTTGCATTATAGAGCCGCCTCATGGACGCGACGAGTAACATTCCAGAGCACGATAGCGCTGCCGCCACGACGCAGCGCAGGCGCGTTCACGCGCAGATCCCCGACGACAAGGCGATGCTGCGTGCAGCGGCCGAGCTGACGCGGGATATCAACACCGCACGCCCGGAAATCTACTGGCCCGACATGATCGCCTCTGCCCTGGTCGGCTATGCCACGCTGGCCGGCGCGATCCTGGTGGAGAACGTGTGGCTGGCACTGGCGCTGGGCGTGGTATCGGTCTTCGCATTGTATCGCGCGCTGCTGTTCATTCACGAGATTTCGCACCTGCACCGCGACGCGCTGCCGGGTTTCCGCACCGCCTGGAACCTGCTGGTCGGCATTCCCATGCTCACCCCCAGCCTGATGTACGACAGCCCCCACCGCATCCACCATTCGCGCCAACGTTACGGCACGCCCGACGATCCCGAATACATGCCGCTGGCGCTGATGAAGCCGTGGAGCCTGCCGCTGTTCGTGCTCGTCGCCGCGCTGGCCCCGATCGCGCTGCTGGTGCGCTGGGGCGTGCTCGCCCCGCTGGGCGTGGTTATCCCGGCGGTGCGCAAGTTCGCATGGGAACGCGGCTCCACCCTCGCCATCAATCCCGATTTCCGTCGCCGCCCGGTCGAAGACAAGGAGCGCGGCTGGTTCCTGTTCCAGCAAACGGGCGCCGGCCTGTGGGCGCTGTTCGTGATGAGCACGCCGTTCTGGCTCGGCTGGAAGCCGCTGCTGGTGGCCATGGCCGTCACCGCCGCTGTTGCCGTGTTCAACCAGCTACGCACGCTGGTGGCGCACCTGTGGGAGAACGATGGCGAGGCGATGACCGTCACCGCACAGTACCTCGACAGCGTCAACGTGCCGAGCTTCGTCGCGGGCATCTGGGCGCCGGTGGGCCTGCGCTACCACGCGCTGCACCACCTGATGCCCTCGCTGCCCTACCACTCGCTTCACGAGGCGCATAAGCGTATCAGCGCCAAGCTGGGCGAAGGCTCGACCTTTGCCGAGGCAAACCATCCGGGCATGATCCCGCTGGTAGGCCGCATTGCGAAGAGCACGATGGGGCAGCGCGAGGTTTAGCTACTCCTCCGTCCGCACCAGCACGGTCTCGCCCACCAGCAGGAACAGGAAGAACGGCGCCCAGGCTGCCAGCAGCGGCGGGTAGCCGCCGAAGCTGCCCATGGCGAGCGCGGCGTTGTCGACCACGAAGTAGGCAAAGCCCAGCGCCATGCCCAGCACGGCGCGGGCGAACAGGTGGCCCGACCTCGCCAGCCCGAAGCCCGCCACAGCGCCCAGCAGCGGCATCAACACGGCCGACAGCGGGCCGGAGATCTTGTGCCACCACTTGGCCTCCAGTTCGCCCGTGCGCCTGCCTGCGGCCTGAAGCGCGTCGATGCTTTCCGAAAGTTCCGCCAACCCCTGCGCGTCGGGGTCCACACGGCGAAGTTCGACTTGCGAGACTTCCACGCCGGGGGCGACGACCACGCTGTCGAGTTGCTCGGTACTGGCCGAAGCAACATTGAAGCTGGAGGCATTGTCCAGTTGCCAGCCCGGCGCGGCAAAGGTTGCCCGGTCTGCCGTCAGCTGGCGGGTTATCATGCCTGAATCGTCGCGCTCGTAATAGGTGACATCGGTCAGCACCGTCTCAGCCCCCTGGCCGGTCATGGTGCCTGCCATCAGCACGTCGTTGCCGTCGTTGAAATAGACGTTGGAGCGCGCCTCGCGGTCTTCCGGCACGGCGGCATAGTCAACGCCTTCCCACGCCTTCAGCGTGGCCGTGGCGCGAGTGACGACGCGTTCGTTGAAAGCGAACGAAATCGCCGCCACCACCAGCCCGATCAGCAACAGCGGGGCCAGGATCTGGTGCGCGGAAAGCCCTGCCGCCTTCATCGAGACGACTTCGGAATTCTGGTTCAGCCCCGCCAGCGTGATGATCGTTGCCAGCAGCACCGAATAGGGCAGGAAGCGGGCGATCAGCTGCGGCACGCGCAAGCTGGCATAGAGCCAGATCTCGGCATCGCCATTGCCCGGCACGGCCAGGATATCGCCGGTCTTGCCCAGCAGATCGAGCATCATCAGCACCAGCACCAGCATCGTCAACACCGCGACGATGCGCACCGCGAACATCCTGGCGAGGTAGATCGTCAGCGTGCGCGAGGGAAAGAAATCAAGCAGCATGGCCGGCCGCCTCTTCCTGCTGGTGCTTCAGTTCTTCCTCCTGCTGCTGGTGTAGGTCTTCCTCGGGCACCAGGCCCCGCAGCCGGTCACGCCCCAGCAGTTTCTTGATGCGGCGCGCCAGCTTGGCGTAAAGGTTTTCGAGGAAGCCGATTGCCTGTCCGCCAGGCACGAACGCGACGTGGTAGTACATCCAGCTGATCATCGCGAACAGCACGGCAAAGGGTCCCCAAAGCGCCAGGAACGGGTCAAGCTGGCCGATTGCCGCCACTTCCGAACCGTACTGGTTGATCTTGTGATAGGCGACCACGATGACGATGGACAGGAACACGCCCAGTGCCGAGGTGCTGCGCTTGGGCGGTACGCCCAGCGCCACGGCGAGGAACGGCAGCATCACCATCATCACCACTTCCACCATGCGGTAATTGAAATTGGCCTGGCTGCCCACGCGCTGGTCCGCGGTGCTTTCCGGGCCCCAGCCGATCTCCAGCAGTTCGGGCAGGATATACTCGCGCTCGTCCTCGCCGCGATCGCGGAATTCCTCCACCGCGGGCAGGTCGATCGGCAAGTCATGCTGGCTGAAGCTGAGAACGCGCGGGGTGCCATCGGCAACGTCATGCACGATCACCCCGTCCTCCAGCCGCAGGATGATGGTGTTGCGATCCTCGCGATTGGCCAGGAAGCGCCCCTCGCGCGCTGATATGGAGAGCACCTGCCCTTCATCGTCGGCAACGCGGGCAAAGATGCCCATCAGCTTGCGACCTTCGTCCTCGCTCGCCTCGATGCGCAAGGCCATGCGGTCTTCCAGCGTGTTGAACTCGCCCACCTTGATCGACGCGCCCAGCGCACCCGATCGCAGTTCGAATTCCATCTCCTCGTAGGCAAAGCGCGCCTGCGGCTGGATGAAGCCGACGATGGCAAAGTTCAGCGCCACCAGCGCGAAAGTGATGAGGAACGGCACCCGCAGCAGCCGGGTGTAGGACCAGCCGACCGCGCGCATCACGTCGAGTTCGCTGGATATCGCCAGCTTGCGAAAGGCGAACAGGATACCAAGCATCAAGCCCAGCGGGATGGCAAGGCCGGCGTATTCGGGCACCAGGTTTAGCAGCATTTCGAAGACGACGCTGATCGGGCCGCCTTCCACGCTGACGAAATCGAACAGCCGCAGCATCTTTTCCAGCAACAGCAGGCTGGCCGCCAGCACGAACACGCCGATCATCGGCACGACGACGAGCCGGAAGATGTAGCGGTCTGTTGCGGTAATAAAGCGGGACACGTGCCAGTCTGACGCTGCGTTTGAACTATGGCTCCTGCGCGCCTTAGCGGGAAATTACGCAGCGGTCATGTGTTGAATGGCACGGTAAAAGGGCCGCACTCGCGGCTTTCAGGCCTTTTCCAGGGTACATTGCAGCGGGTGCTGGTTCTCGCGCGCGAAATCCATCACCTGGTTCACCTTGGTTTCAGCCACTTCGTAGGGGAAGATGCCGCACACGCCGACGCCGCGCTGGTGGACGTGCAGCATCACCCGCGTCGCCTGTTCCAGGTCCATGCGGAAGAAGCGCTTCAGCACCATCACCACGAATTCCATCGGGGTGTAGTCGTCGTTCAGCATCAGTACCTTGTACTGGCTGGGTTTCTTGGGCTTGGCGCGGGTCTTGGTGGCAACACCGACCTGCCCTTCTCCATCACCCGTACCCGCATCGTCGCCATCCTCGTCGGCAGCGACAACGGACCAGCCCTGAGCGGCCTGAAAGAGATCGGTGTGGGTCATTTCGAGCGCGAATATCGTAACAAACGGGGCTGCTGCAAGACCATGCTTGCAGATTATGGGTTAGCACACGCGGTTAAGCCGGACAGCATTCGGGCCGGACAGCATGGCTGCCCGGCCCGTCAACTGGTCGTCCTTGGGAGAGGAGAGGTGGGGCGACCGGAAAGAAGTTTCGCGCTTAGGCGACCTTCGACAGCTTTTCGGCAGCCACGTTCACGCGGGCCGACATCGGCGCAGCCACGTCGTTGGCCATCTTCATCGTCGCGTCGGTGGTCTTCGAAGCGGCAGCGATCATCGCATCGAAGTTGCGACGCATGATCTTGCCCTGCAGCTGGAACAGCTCGGTCGGGCTCTTGATGCTGGCCATGTCCTTGATGTCGGCGGTGGCGGTTTCGTAAGCCAGCTTGGCTTCGTCGGCCATGGTCTGGCCCATGCCCTGCATGCTTTCGGCGAAAACCTTGCCGGTCTCGACAACGGCTTCGACGTTGCCCTTGGCGAATTCGGTCATCTCGGTCATCGCTTCGGTGCTCTTGTCGTAGGCAGCCTGAGCGCGCGCCTGCATTTCGCTGACGGCTTCGTTCATCGATTCCGAAATCTGGGTGGTGTAATCAAAGGTCTTGTTGGCCATGATCTTTTCCTTGAGCTGGGTAACTGTGGGTTCGGTCTTTGCCGCCTTTGCGCCGGGGGCCTTGGTGCGCTTGGGGGCGGGAGTCTTCTTGGCGACGGGCTTCCTTGCCGGCGCTGCCTTCTTCGGAGCCGCCTTCTTGGCAGCGGGCGCCTTCTTCACCGGCGTCTTGTTCACCGGTGCCGGCTTCTTGGCGGGGGCTGCACCTTCGGCAGCCGCTGCCTGAGCATTCTCGGCACTGTCACCAGTCTTCGACGTGGTCTCGGCCATGGGTCCTCGCTTGCGTTTCGTCGCATTGATGAGGCCGCGAACGGATCACGGCATCGTGTTGCAGTGCACAAATATGATTTTGCATAAGCGAAGTCAAGGAAAATGTTGCAGCGCACAATAAGGCAGGGAACGCACGTCTCCCGCAACCTTGCGAGGCCTCAGCGCATCTTTACGTAACGACCGGGCGCATCTTCGATCGCCGGGTTCGACTTGCTCCCCGGTTTCCGGCGCCCGCGCGCCTTCACTCGCTTGCCATCCAGCGATTCGAGCCACTGCAGCCAGTCCGGCCACCAGCTGCCCGGATGTTCGGTGGCGCCCTCGACGAATTCCTCCAGCGATGTGAATTCGCCCTCGTTGGTCCAGTACTGATACTTGTTCGCCGCCGGCGGGTTCACCACCCCGGCGATGTGCCCGCTGCCCGCCAGCACGAAACGGTTGGGGCCGGAAAAGTGCTCCAGCGCCTTGAACACGCTTTCCGGCGGAGAGATGTGATCCTCGCGCCCCGCCTGGATATAGGTGGGCACGGAAACCAGCCGCAAGTCGATCTCGGTGCCGTCCGCGCCCAGCGCATCGGGCACCACCAGCAGGTTGTCGCGATAGAGATCGCGCAGGTAGCGGCCGTGCCACTTGGCCGGCAGGTTGGTGACGTCGCCGTTCCAGAACAGCAGGTCGAACGCCGGATAGTCCTCTCCCAGCAGGTAGTGGTTGACGACATAGTTCCAGATCAGGTCGCTGCCACGCAGCATGTTGAACGTGGCCGCGAGGTAGCGCCCGTCGAGGTAGCCCCCCTTGCTGGCCTGGCGGATGAATTCCAGCTTGCCCTCGTCGATGAACAGCTTGAGGTCGCCGGCGTGCTCGAAATCCACTTGCGCGGTAAAGAAGGTTGCGCTTTTCACCTTGGCCGCTTCCCCGCGCCGCGCCAACACCGCCAGCGTCGCCGCCAGGGTGGTGCCTGCCACGCAATAGCCCACGGTGTGCACGCTTGGCACCTTCAGCCGATCGCGTACCACGTCGATGGCTTCCATCTGCGCCAGGATGTAATCGTCCCAGTCGATATCGGCCAGGCTCTCGTCCGCCGAACGCCAGCTGACCAGCAGCACCGAAATGCCCTGGTCCAGCGCCCAGCGCACGAAGCTCTTCTTCTCGTTCAGGTCAAGGATGTAAAAGCGGTTGATCCAGGGCGGGAAGATCAGCAGCGGCACCTCCAGCACCTCTTCGGTGGTGGGGGTGTAGTGGATGATCTGGAACAGCTCGGTCTCGTAGATCACCTTGCCCGGCGTGGTGGCAATATTCTCGCCCAGCACGAACTTGCTGGTGTCGGTATGCGTCAGCTGCCCCCGCTCAAGGTCGTGGGTCAGTCGTTCCAGCCCGCGCACCAGGTTCTCGCCCTGGCTTTCCACCGTGCGTTCCAGCACGACCGGGTTCATCAACGGGAAGTTCGCCGGGCTCATCGCATCGAGCACGCTCTGCGTGGCAAAACGCAAGTCCTCGCGATCCTTTTCGGACAGGCCCTCTGCCGTATCGATGCTTTCCGCCAGCCGTCGGGCAAACAACAGGTAGGTCTGGTGGATCAGGGCATATACAGGCTGTTCGCGCCACGCCGGATCGGCAAAGCGGCGATCCTTGAACGGCAGGTGCGCCTCTTTACCGTCACCTTTGCCATCCTTGTCGTATTGCGCCAGCACGTCCTTCCACAGTTCCACGCCCTCTGCCCACAGCTTCTGCTGCGCCTCGGCATCGAGCAAGGGGTTTACCGCCGCCATTTGCCGCAAGGCTTCCATCCAGCTGGCGGGATCGCTCAGCAAGGGCGCGCTGCGTTGTTCTCTCGGCAGGCAGAATTGCAGCCAGGTCTCCTGGAATTCCATCAGGGCCTTGCCCATGGCATCGGCAGCGTTCCGGTCCGGCATCGAATCGACCGCCTGCGGGGCGAAGGTCTGCATCATCTGACGCGCCGCCTCGCCCTGCATGCGCAGCATTTCGGTGAAGATGTCGGCAGCCTCGTCGCTGCCGCTGGTGTCCTGTGCCATGACAGGGCCCTTATAGGCACAAATTTGACAATTGGGAGCCATTGCCGAGCCGGCCATTGCCATGTCGCACGTGATGCGCGTTGCGCTTGGCATGGCTTTCAGCCAGATAGGCCCTGCGAAACCTGCAATGGAAAACGCCCGAATGTCCGGGCGCAGCCAAGAGAAGGAAATGATGGACACCCAATTCTACCGCATCAAGCGCCTGCCGCCCTATGTCATCGCCGAAGTCAACGCGATGCGAGCGGCCGCGCGTGCGGAAGGGCGCGACATCATCGACCTGGGCATGGGCAACCCCGACCAGCCACCGCCGCAGCACGTGATCGACAAGCTGTGCGAGGTGGCGCAGAAGCCCGATGCCCACGGCTATTCGCAGTCCAAGGGCATCCCCGGCCTGCGCAAGGCCCAGGCCAATTACTACCAGCGCCGTTTCGGTGTCGATCTCGACCCCGAGAACGAAGTGGTCGTCACGCTGGGCTCGAAGGAAGGGCTGGCAAGCCTCGCCACGGCGATCACCGCGCCGGGCGACACCATCCTGGCACCCAACCCCAGCTACCCGATCCACACCTTCGGCTTCATCATCGCCGGGGCCTCGATCCGTTCGGTGCCGACCACGCCCGACGACAAGTACTGGCACGAGCTCGAGCAGGCGATGAACTTCACCGTTCCACGGCCCACGGTGCTTGTGGTGAACTTCCCCAGCAATCCCACCGCTGAGGTGGTGGACCTGGATTTCTACGCCAAGCTGGTCGACTGGGCGAAGTTCCACAAGGTCTGGGTGCTGTCAGACCTCGCCTATTCCGAGCTGTATTACGACGGCAAGCCGACGCCCTCGATCCTGCAGGTGCCGGGGGCGAAGGACGTGGCAGTGGAATTCACCAGCCTTTCCAAGACCTATGGCATGGCCGGCTGGCGCATGGGCTTTGCCGTGGGCAACCAGACGTTGATCTCGGCCATGGCGCGGGTGAAGAGCTATATCGACTATGGCGCCTTCACCCCCATCCAGGCCGCCGCCGTCGCTGCGCTGAACGGCCCGCAGGACTATGTCGAGAAGAACCGGCAGATGTATCACAAGCGCCGCGACGTGATGGTGGAGGCCTTCGCCCGTGCCGGATGGGACATTCCTTCGCCGCCTGCATCGATGTTTGCCTGGGCACCACTGCCGCCGGCGCTGAAGGAAATGGGCAGCCTGGAATTCTCCAAGCAGCTGCTGACCAAGGCCGAAGTCGCCGTGGCGCCGGGCGTTGGCTATGGCGAGGACGGCGAAGGCTACGTCCGCATAGCGATGGTGGAGAACGAACAGCGCCTGCGCCAGGCGGCGCGCAACGTAAAGCGCTATTTCCAGGAGATGGGAGTCAACACCGGCAAGAACTGACGCCCGGCCCGTTGCCGAATTCCTGTTTCAATTTGGCAAGCACCAAGCTTGCGGCCGATTACGCAATTGCAAGCGGTTGCAAATGCTGCTGCCTTGCTCCGCGTTTGGGTGAGACGGAGCATCGATGGCCTTTTTCGGCTGGATAGCGGGCGAGGAGACGCCTCCTGCGCATTGGGACCTGCGCCGCAACGGCTGGGCCCTTTGCAACGGTCGCAATGGCTGCCGGGCCGAATGCCGTCACGTGCTGATCTGCGACACCCGCAGCCTCGACTCGCCCGCCCGGCTGGCGCTCGCCGAAGCGGATCGACCGGCCTGGCGGCTGATCATGCTGGGAGTGGAAAACCCCGCCGAACGCGCGCACCTTTTGTCGATGGGCTGTGCAGAGGCGCTGTCGGCCGACACCGGCCTGCACGAACTGGAAGCGCGCACCAGGCGCGTGACGGAAATGTTCGGCATGTTGCCGCGCTGGCGCGATATCGGCACGCTGACGCTGGACCTGTTCCACCGCGATGCCCGCAAGGGTGCTCGGTGGCTGGGCCTGCATCCGCGCGAATTCGGGCTGCTCTGGCGCCTGGCCGATACGCCGGGCCGGCGCGTCACCCGCAAGCAACTGATCAAGGACGTCTGGCGCCTGAACCACGAACCCGAGACCAACAGCGTGGAAGTCCACGTCTCGCGCCTGCGCGCCAAACTGGCCGGGGCAGGCTGTGAATCGCTGGTCGAGACCGTCCCGGAAGGCGGCTATCGCCTGGCCGACATGCGCTCCATCATACTCGCCTCGCCGCCACTGCAGCCCGATGCGCTGGACAAGTACCTGCGGCAGCTGGGCTGGGCTTCAGAAGTGGCCTGAGCGCCCGGCGTCAGGTTAGGGCTGGCGCGCCGCGAACTTGGCGACTAGTCTTGCCGGACATAATCAACCAGGGAGAGGATCAATCGCGATGGCGTCATCGCCAGACAAGGCAACGGGCCGCACACTTGATGTGTCGCAGTTCCTGCAGGGACTGACCTTCAACCGCTACCATCTGCAGATCCTGATCCTGTGCAGCCTCGTCACATTCTTCGACGGGCAGGATTTCACCGCGCTATCCTATGCCCTCCCCTACATCCGTGAGGACATGGGCCTGACCGACGAAATGACCGGCTATGTCAGTTCGGCCGCGTTCCTCGGGCAGATGATCGGCTCGCTCTTCGGCGCCTATCTGGGCGACGTTTTCGGCCGGCGTCCCGTCATCCTTACCTGCACCGTGGGCAGCGCGGTGCTGACGACCATCGTCGGTTTCGCCGCCAACGCCGAACAGCTGATCCTGCTGCGCTTCATCTCCGGCCTTGCCATCGGCGGGCTGCTGGCCCCCGTCTGGGCGCTCAGCATCGAGAGCATGCCCAAGGCGATGCGCTCCACCTCTGTCACGATCATCATGCTGGGCTTCAGCTTTGGCGCCAGCTCTGCCGCCCCCATCGCCAACTGGACCGCACCCCACCTCGGCTGGGAAGGCATCTTTTGGGTCTGCGGCGCAATGACCGGTGTGTTCGCGATGATCCTGCTGCTCACGCTGCCCGAAAGCACTCGCTGGATGGTGGCCAAGGGCAAGTCCCCCGATCGCATCAACCAGCAGCTGGGCAAGTTCCAGATCGGCTTCAACTCCGGCGCCTACAACGGCTACCTGCTTTCCGACGAGCGCGAGACGACCAAGAGCGAGAACCCGCTGCGCAAGTTCCGCGAGCTGTTCGTAGGCGCGCTGCTGATCGTCACCCCGCTGATCTGGGCTGCCTACTTCTTCTCCAGCATCGCGATCTATCTGAAGAACGCCTACGGCGTGCTGTTCATGGAGAACCTGGGCATCGAACGCACCGACGCCGCCTGGCTGGCAGGGGCCAGTGGCATGGTCGGCGCGCTGGGCGGTGTCGCCCTGCTGGCGCTTACCGAGAAACGCGGCCCCGGCTGGATCGCGCTGGCGCCGCTGCTGGGCATACCCTTCGTGCTGCTCGTCGGCTTCGGCTATGTCACCGGCGGCAGCGAACTGGCGATCATCCTGCTGATCGGCGCCATCTTCGTGGGCGCAGGCCATGCCGCGGTGATTTCCATCACCAGCATCTATTACCCCAGCGCCGTGCGCAGCTTCGGCGGCGGCTGGGCCAGCTTCATGGCCAAGTTCGGCGCCGTGGCCGCGCCCATCATCGGCACCCGCTTCCTGGCCGGCGACGGCACCGCGCTGGAGCGGCGCCTGGCCGCCATGGACGGCTATACCTTCACCGCCATGTGCCTGGGCGGGATCCTGGTGTGCATCCTGCTGTTGGCGCATTTCGCCAGGCGCCTGCCGCAAGACCAGTCTGCGCCCGCCGCCCCCACCGCTACGCCCGCCACAACCCCAGCAACCTCTCAGGCCGCAGAATAGGAGCCTCCCCTCGATGGTCGAATTGCGTTCGCTAGCCGCCAACAATCCCGGTCGCCGCGCCAACTGGCGCGCGCTGGGCCTGTCGAAGGAAGACATGGAAAAGCCCAAGATCGCGGTGGTCAATTCCTCCAGCGAACTGGCGATCTGCTATGCCCATCTCGATGGCATCGCGCAGATGGTGAAGGAGGAAATCCGCAAGGCCGGCGGCGTGCCGTTCGAAGTGCGCACGGCGGCCCCGTCTGACTTCATCACCGGCGCGGCCAAGGCGGGCAGCTATATCCTGGCAGGGCGCGATATCATCGCCAACGATATCGAAGTGCAGGTGGAGGCCGCCCTGCTCGACGGGATGATCTGCCTGACCAGCTGCGACAAGACCCCTCCAGGCCACCTGATGGCGGCCGCGAGGCTCAATATCCCCACCATCCTGGTGATCGGCGGTTACCAGCAGGCGGGCGAGATCGATGGCGAGCCGGTGGACGTGGAAGACGTGTGGTCGGGCCAGGTCGGCGCGATCTTCGGCAAGGAGCCTAAATTCCCCATCCCCGACATGGCCGAAAACGCCATCATGGGGCCGGGCGTTTGCGCCGGCATGGCGACGGCCAACACCATGCATTCCGTGGTGGAGGCGCTGGGCATGTGCCTGCCGGGAAACGCGCCGGTGCGCGGCAACAGCCCCAAGATGCAGGCCAACGCCCGCGCGGCAGGCCGCCGCATCGTCGACATGGTGTGGGAAGACCTGCGCCCGCGCCAGATCCTGACGCCTGCCGCCTTCCGCAATGCCGTGGCGACGCTGCTGGCCGTCGGCGGCTCGATCAACGCCATCAAGCACCTGCAGGCCACCGCCATCGAGGCGGAAAACGGCGTCGATGTGTTTGCGCTGATGGAAGAGTTCAGCGACGTCCCGCTGCTTTCCCCCGTGCGCCCCACCGGCGCCGTGCGGATCGAACAGTTCGAGGATGCAGGCGGCGCACGCGCCGTGCTCAAGCGGCTCGAATCGCGGATCAACCCCGAGGCGATGACCTGCACGGGCAAGACGCTGGCAGAAAACCTGGCAGACTATGAAGTCGAAGGGCCGGATATCATCCAGCCGCTCGATGCACCGTTCAGCGATGGCCCCACCATCGCCATCCTTTCCGGCAGCTTTGCCGATACTGCCGTGGTGCGCCTGGGCATCCGCGACGGCAGCCGCCCGGAAGAATTCACCGGAACGGCGCGCGTGTTCGAGGATACGCACAGCTGCATGGCGGCGATCGAGGCGGGCGAGATCAAGGACGGCGACGTCGTCATCAGCCGCAACCAGGGCCTGAAAGGCGGCCCGGCGATGGGCGGCGGCGCATCGCTGATTCTGTTCGCACTGGATGCGGCGGGTCTGGCCAAGACCACCGCCTTCGTCACCGACGGGCAGCTTTCCGGCCTGTGCCTGAAGGGCCTGACCGTTGCCGAAGTCTCTCCCGAAGCGGCAGAGGACGGTTCGCCCATTGGCCTGGTGCGCGATGGCGATACCGTGCGCATCTCGGTGCAGAACCGCAGCATCGATCTCGACGTGCCGGCAGAGGAACTGGCCAGGCGCGCCGGGCCGGGCCTGCGCACCGGCGCGACCGGTTACCTGTCGAATTTCCGCGAGAGCGTGCGCCCGATGCGCACCGGCGGGGTGCTGTTGCCGGAGAAGGAGTAAGGCGCGATCAGCGCCCCATCAGCCCTTCCAATCGCGCCAGCACCGTCTCGTGCAGTGGTGCTTCGAAGGCAATTCCCGCACGGCCGTCCTCGGCCCACACCAGCTCGGCAGGCAGGGCGGAAAGGCCCGGCAGCGTCACCAGCACGCGCTCGCCCGGGCGGGCGGCAGAGCCGTGGAAATCGACCATGCAGCCACCGGCGGAGATATCGAGCACCTGCAGGTCGATAGAACCGCCGGTCTTGGCGCGCACCTTCGCGCGCACCACGTTCGCATCGTTCCGGTCCATCAGCCCTGTCGCCATGTGTGGTTGCCCTTTCGCCTGGTGCATCAGACATAGGCGAAAGCTGTTTACCGAATGCTTACCGCGCTCCCTAAGCATGCAGACATTATCGCGGTGAATGCGGGCGCAACCCTATTCGGCAGGCATCGCCCGCCTATCGACCCACGCGAAGGCAAAGCTTTGCCCGTGCGGTCCTTCGCCTTTCAGACGGAATTGCCACCCTTCGTTGGCTTGCACTCTTTCATCACTGTCCAGGGCAAGGGTGCAGCGAAAATCTTCGGCAGGTATGACAGTCTGCGCGACAATTTCGATCAACCGGGTTGCAAGTTCGGGCAGTTCATCCCCCGCCAAGATCTGCCTGACCATGGCCTCGCTCTGCGCGGCAACGATGAAGCCCCATTCGTGGCTGTCACCGTAGCAAAAGCAGCACCGATAGCCTTCCTTGTCCAATAGCGATGTTACCCGTCGCCAGACAACCGATGAGGCAGCAGATATCTTCGCATATTCGTCGCTTGCGAGACCAATCTTCCCGCGAGCAAGCAGGACAGGAACGGCCCCCGGACGTAATAGCTCACGCTTGATGTGATCTTCCCTGCGCCGAGCCGCAGCCAAGCGCAGACGCATCCAAACCTGGCGCAAGCGGAACTTCAGCCTTCGGTGGCTTAGCAAGGACACGGAGAACTGGATGCTTTCCCGGTTGAGTGGGTCCTTGAAACCTTCCACCAGCGGGCCATCGTAGCCAGCCTGCCAGAAGGTCGGCTCAAGCGTTGCGTCGTTCTCACCTGTACGCCTGACGCTGCGCGGCATCGCTCCCGAAAACGCGATGACCCGGAACATGCCGGTGCTGCCCTCACGCCGTTCTTCGCCTTGCAGGCCTGTAGCAGCGGCAAGTTCTGCCAGCCGTTCTATCGAAGTTGCCGCCACTGTGCCTATTCTGCGGCCACGGCAGCACTCTGCCTCACCGCCGCCACTGCGGCATCGTCATGAAGGTGCGCGCCCTGTTCGCGCAGCACCTTGCGGATCGCATCGACATCCACTGCGCGCGGCTGCACGCCCTGGTCTGCTGCCAGCGCGGCGCCCACGCCTGCAGCCTGGCCGGTCAGCCAGCATTGCGGGATTTCACGCATGAAGCCGTGGCTGTTGGCATCACAGCTGATATGACGCCCGCCCACCAGCAAGCCATCCAGTGCGCGCGGCACCAGCGAGCCGTAACCGACCGAGACCACCGGGAACTTAGGGCTGAGCGACGGCGATACGCCAATCTCGTCCGCCAGCGGATCGGATTCGCTCCAGTGACTGCGCAAGACCTTGCCCACCCCGGCCAGTCGCCGGGTGTGGCGAACACCCAGCTGGCTGGCACTTTGCAGGCTGTAGACATTCTCGAAACCGGGAGCATGCTTGCGGAAGAACTGGCAGTGCCCTTCCATCAACCGGTGACTGCGGATCTCCACTTCGGTCTGGTCGTCCACGTCCAGCGCGGAAAGGCCGCTCTGGCGCGGGCCGAGGAACAGCGCGATATCGGGCCGCCAGCTGACATAGGGCGTCTGGAAATAGCCAAGCTCTTCGCGGCCGCGCTCCATGAACTGGCGCAGCTCGTCCGGGTGGTGGACTTTCCAGTCGATCCAGCGGTCCATGTCGACACCGCCCAGCACCCAGCCGGTGTTCATCGAATGGTGGACGTCGCCTTCCTCGATATCGTCTTCGTAGTCGGCACCGGCACGGGCAAACATGTCGCCATCGCCGGTGGTGTCGATCACCACCTTGGCCATCAGCGCGTGACGGCCCATCTTGCTCTCGAAGATGGCCCCCCTGGCCTGGCCGTCCTCCACCAGCGGGCGCGCGGCCCAGGCATGGAAGACGATGCGCACACCTGCCTCCAGCAGCATTTCCTGATTGTTGAGCTTCATCCGTTCGGGGTCGAGCGTGGGTGCCCATTGCACCACGCCGTGGAAAGCGGTGGTTCGCTGGCCCCAATAGCCCGCCTTCACCGGATCCTGGCTGCCCCAGTCCTCGCGCGGGGGACCGGCCACGCCTTCGGGCGGCATGCGATCGATGAAATGGCGGGCAAAGCCCTGGATCACGTGGTTGCCCTGCCAGTCGGTCATGCGGTCGATCCACATGACCAGGCCGCCGGTGGAGAGCCCGCCCAGGCAATTGTAGCGTTCCAGCAGGCACACGTCCGCACCCGCCTTGGCCGCTGCCCATGCCGCCGCGCAACCGGCAGGGCCGCCACCGATCACGGCGACGTCGCACTTGTGATAGATATCGATATCGCGCGCATCCTCGCGCACCGTGCCCGTGCCATTGGGCGGCGGCAGGTTGCGGCTGTCGCTGGAGAATACGTCGGAACCAAGGAAGCGCTCTTCCTTGTGCCCCTCGATACGCTGCATTTTGGGTTTGTCGTCGGCCACGGCTATTCCTTTGTCTCCCGGACTTGGCCCGTGCCTACCGTATGCTTGTTGACTTCGTCCAGACCGCCGCAGGTCCGTACCGGCCAAGAAACCGTTGCACATGGGCAAACGAGACGCTACTTGCGCGCGCTCCGGCCCGATGGCGGAGTGGTTACGCAGAGGACTGCAAATCCTTGCACGCCGGTTCGATTCCGGCTCGGGCCTCCACTTCCCTGCAGTTCCCCGTTGCCGACCGGCAAGGGTGGCACTAAGGGGCAGTGCCGGAATGCCGCTTTAGCTCAGTTGGTAGAGCACATCATTCGTAATGATGGGGTCACGTGTTCGAGTCACGTAAGCGGCACCACCCATTTTTCTATTATATTACAACACTTTAGTTGCATTTTCGAATGCAGCAATTGTCGCGCCCATTCCGACGCTTGTCGCGCGAGGGCATTAAAGCGCGGTGCCACGAAGCGTCTCTGGCACCGCGATTCCGGGCAAATCTCCGTGTGATTCTCTACCCCCCGAAAACCCAGCCACCAGTTGCAGATGCACAAAACGCATTTCGGCGGATCACTTGATAGAGACCATCTGCCCTAGTTTCCCGCCTTCTGCGCCGAAGGGTCGCCAATCGCATTGCGCAAGATTGTCGTTGCTGTGAGGTCTCCAGTCACGTTCACAACCGTTCGGCACATATCCAGCAGACGGTCGACGCCAAGGATTATGACCAATCCAGCAGCCGGTATTCCGAAGCCGGCCGCAACACTTGCCAGGATTGCAATGCTAACGCCGGGTGTGCCTGGTGCACCGATTGAAGAGCCTACAAGCGTTGCAACGAGCAAGAGCGTTTCAGCTCCACTCAATTCAACTCCGGACATCTGGGCAAGGAAGAGGATCGCGACGCTTTGGTAAAGAGCCGTGCCAGCCATGTTCATTGTCGCACCGACTGGTACCACTAGGCTGGCAACATCTTCGGGCACATGCAGCCTTCTCGCAGCCTGAATAGTGCTTGGCATCACGGCAGATGAGCTGGAGGTCGAAAAGGCGAGAAGGAGCGTTTGTCCAGCTGCTGCGAAGAAATCGTGAATGCTTGTTCGTCCAAGCAGAGCAAGAAGTACGAGGTAGATCCCGAACAATAGAGCCAGGCCGATGAGGACTGTGGCAACATAAGAAGCGAGCCCCAAAAGTGACTCAAGGCCAATCTGCATCATGAGCTGCGCCATCAGGCCAAAAACGGCGAAAGGAGTAAGCAACATTGCCCACTTCACGATGGTCATTGAGATCGACATCACCGAGTCGAGGAGTGACAGGAAAGGCGCAGCCCTCTCAGGCCTGACCTGCGTCGCTGCAACGCCCGCGAGGATCGCCAGTATGACGATTGCTAGCAGGTCTCCCTCCATAACCGACGCTGCAGGGTTCGTCGGCAGGACGCCGACGACAAGGTCTGGAAGCACCTTGAAGTCGAAGCCTTCCACGCTGGTTGGTATGTCTCCTCCCGATGGCACGTCTTGCTCCATGCCTGCTCCCGGCTTGATCAATTGAGCAAGGGTCACGCCTATCCAGGATGCAGCGGCAGTTGTCGCGATTATGAAGACGCCCAACCGAAGTCCCACGCGTCGCATGACCTCTTCGGAAGGGGCACCTGCAAGCCCACCGACAATCGACGAGAAGACCAGCGGCACGAGGACGATTGCAATCAGACCCAAGAAGAGTTTGCCGGGCAAGGCAAACCACGAGCCAAGTGTGTGTGCAGTTTCTGGGCGCACCACTCCGAAAGTGGGACCAAGAGTAGTGCCAACCACGACGCCCAAGACCATGGCCAGAATGACCTGCACCCACAGCCGGGAGCGAACCCAGACACGTAGCTTGGACCTCTGACGGTAAATCTTGACGAGTTCGGATGTCGCATCGTTCAGCATGAAACAAGCATGCCGCGTTCATGGATTGATAGCGAGTGGAATAGTCCCGATTTCCGGCATAGCACAGGCACAATGGTCTCTTGCGCATTTACCTACTCACAACTGACCGAAAACGCGCGAGAAAATTCGGAATTTGGTGGTGGGGTCAAAAGTTCGAGTCAACTGCGTGGCACCACCTATTTTATCATTCTATATCAATATATTATGACGATTTCGTTGGGTCGGTATTGTCCCGGCAATTCCGGCGCTTGCGGCGACGGGCCTGTGAAACTCAGTGCCCCAAAGCGTCTCTGGCACAGCCAATCTACGCAAATCTTCGGGTGATTCTCTAACCCCCGAAAATCCAGCCACCAGTTGCAGATGCTGTTTTGCAGGTATTAGCCTAAGCGAGACGCAATTGCTTGGCATGCGCGGCCCCGTACATCATCAAAATCGCGAACCCATCGGTTGAATGCAGGTGGGGCGAGACTTGGGGTTAGTACGTAAAACCGACCAGAAACCTCTTTGCACATTAGCTTTTCGCCATCCGCCAACTTTCTGGGCAAACGGGGCTCAAAGCGGCTCCGGAATTTCCTGAGCGTTCCGGCCCCATGCAACCACACGACTTCGGGTCTCACGCTCTCGAGAAGGTGTTTGAATATGGCTTCACCTCGATCGCGACCTTCACGATTAACCGGCGCAGACAGATCCGAGCTCATCCGAGTAGGGTAGGAGTTCAGATTGGTTTCCAACACGTCCTGGATGCCAACGCTCTTCAGGGCCACCCTCACACTGTCGAGATTGCGACGCGTTGGCGAAGGTTTCCCTGCTGTTATGTCATCATAAATCGCGCGAAGGCTCCGCCCATTGCGATTGAACAGCGCATCCAGATAGACATCGAATGACTTGATCTTCTCGATTGGGAAAGGCTTGGCCGGATTCGCACCAACCACCCAGACCTTACATGTTTCGGGGGCCCGGCTCGAGGTCATCCATGGTCGAAGATAACCGCCTAAGACAGGTGTCAGAAGCGGACGCAATCGCTGCTCCAGTTCAGTCACTTTCGAGCGAACCTCTCAGCTCGTATAATGTGCTGCATAAGAACTTCATCAGCAGCTTGCATAGGATCTCCGTTGGGAAAGTCGCCTTCCCAGAGAGTGCCGGTTAGTCGGACCATGCGCATGAAGCATCCTTCTGACCGTACAACGCAGAGAGGCATATCAGCCGTACCAAACCTGCAAACAGAAATTAGAACGGCCTCTCGCCCGTCGGCGGCACGCACCGGGATCTTTCCAAAGAGAGTACCGCATACCGGCCGATACCAGCCGTCCCAATTTTCGCGTAGCCTTTCTACCGCTTCTACAGGATTACCTAGGGGGAGAAGATCCTCATCGTCTTCTCCAAAGCAGTCAGTTAGTGGCCAGCCCTCGCCTAATGAGAGGTGGTCTTCACGCCAAAAGACTGCTCCACCACGACACCAGGTCTCCAGCAATTCTTTGCGAGGGCGTTTGCCTGAAAATACTAAATCGACAATTTGGTTGCTGGTTTCACTTACTTGGTCATCGTCGACGAGTTCAGCCATGCGGTGGAACATGTCTCGATCTTCTTGCGATTCAGCTAGTTGAGTTCTTCGTTCTTCGAACGCGGCACGAAACTCGTCAGGCGTATATGTCTCGTCCATTTTGGTTATCACTCTGAACTAGCCGAACGTTGACCTATAGCACATTTCAAGGGCCCCGTCGGCCAATAACAAATTGCGCCCGTTGCCCGTGTCTCCACCAGGACTCTCTCTTTGTATATAGCTGAAATATAGCTAAAATATTGAAGACTTGGTGGCGGGGTCAATTGTTCGAGTCGACTGCGTGGCACCACCCTTTCCCTTATTCAAAGCCTAATGCCGGCTTGGAATATTTTCGTCAGGAATTGCGCCGGCATTTCGGTCACTTGCGACCCGTGGCCGCTTGCGCCTGGTGCCAAGAGACCACTTTGGCACCGCCCATTGGGAAAAATCTGTCGCAAGTTCTCTGACCCCCGAAAATCGAGCCACCAGTTGCAGATGCATTTTTGGAGGAATCGAGCTTAGGAAAACCCGAGAAACTCGCGCTGCCTTGACCATTCGAGTGGTAGCTGCGCTGCGCGAAGAAGCCGCCGACCTGTGAGCCCTGCCGGGTGTCTACCTTCGACTATCGCAGAGATGATGTCAGGAGCGAGCCAGCTGATTCTGAGGAGCTGCCAGAGGTATCGCTTGCCGTAGCAGGCAACGCTCGGATCTTCGATGCCCTTGAGGACCATCCGCTGCGCCGCCATGGCCTGAGCGACAAGTCTCATCAGGGCCGGGTCGGGCTCGGAACTTGCATTGGAACCATCTGGCGGAATTGCCAGTCTCTTCTCCCTACCATGGGTTACCAGGCGGGCAGGAAGTGAGAAGACAGCTTCCCCTTCCGGATCGTTGTCCTCCAACAAGCTGAGCGTCTCGGCACCCAGCTTGAACCGGACCTCAAAGTCCAGAAGCGCCTGGCGTTGCTCGAAGATCGTCTGGTCTCCCAGACGATCAGCGAGGGTATTCCGAGCGACGATGTCATCGGCTTCATCATTCTTCGCGCTTCGCAACCACTGTGCGAACAGCCGAATGGCCGCGCGGTCCAAGTCCCCAGCAGGCACACGCCAGGGCGTCCCGGTCTTCTCGCCAGGCTTGTAGCGGGTCACGTAGTAGCGATAGCGCCTGCTCCCTTTGGCAGAATGCTCCGGTGTCATGGGTCGCCCGTCCGGATCGGTGAGGATAGACGTCAGCAGGCTCGGATTCCTCGCCTTCTTGCCCAGCCTCAATTCCTGGCCGTTCTCCTTGAAGATCTGCTGCACCTGCTCAAAGAGTTCGACCGAGATTATCGCTTCGTGCTCTCCGTCGTAGATATGATCGTTGTGCTTGACCCGGCCGGTGTAGAGCGGGTTCTTGAGGAAGTTGCCGAGCATGCCCTTACCGAACGGGATGCCTCCGACAACCTTGCCGCTCTTGTACGTCCTCTGCTTGGTGCGAACACCTTTAGCTGCCAAATCCTCGACCAGCTTCGGCATTGATCGAAGCTGGATGTAACGTTCAAAGATCATGCGGGCGGTCTCCGCTTCGGAAGGCTCGATGACCAGCTTGCGGTTCTCCAGCCGATATCCGAGTGGGACAGGCCCACCCATCCACATGCCCTTCTGCTTTGATGCTGCGATCTTGTCCCTGATCCGCTCACCCGTGACCTCGCGCTCGAACTGGGCGAAGGACAGGAGAACGTTGAGGGTCAGGCGCCCCATGGAGTTTGTCGTATTGAACGCTTGGGTGACACTGACAAAGGAGGCTCCCTTCTCATCGAGGATCTCGACGATCTTCGCGAAGTCGGCGAGGCTTCGGGTCAGTCGGTCAACCTTGTAGACCACGATGATATCGACCTTGCCGGCCTCGATATCGGCCAGCAGCTGTCGAAGCGCTGGGCGATCCATGTTCCCGCCTGACCAGCCGCCGTCATCATAGTGCTCGCGAACCTGTTCCCAGCCTTCGGCTGCCTGGCTCAGGATGTAGGCAGCACAAGCCTCGCGCTGCGCATCGAGGCTGTTGAAGTCCTGCTCTAGGCCTTCCTCAGTGGACTTGCGGGTATAGATCGCGCAGCGTTTCTTCTCAGCCATTGGAACTGGCCCGCTGCACTTCAGATGTCCGCCTACTCAAGCCGAAGAAGCGCGGCCCAGACCAATGCGCTCCGGTTATCGCTTTCGCGATCTGGGAGAGGCTCTCGTATAGGCGACCCTCGTGCTCGAACCCTTTGTCGAGCACGAGGACGTGATGGGTTTTGCCATGCCACTCGCGAACGAGCCGGGTGCCGGGTTTGATCACGAAATCGGGTGATGAAGCGACTGAGCCTTTCCGAGCCAGCTGCGCCTGCGCTTTCTCGATTGCCTTCCGCGTTGAAGTCGTCAGGCCACCGTTGACACGAGCTTGGATCTTCCACGCCAAACCGCGACGCAGAAGGTCAGGTCCAATATCCGGTGCAGGTCTCCTGTATTGGTCACGCCATGCGGCCCGCAGTTGGGCGGGCGACATGTCAGGCAGGTCCTCGATACTCAGGCTAGGCATCATCGGGCTTCGTCGATCACGTGGTAGGCAATGCTGCCATCCGAGCGCGCTTCCTTGCTCAGCGTGACGCCGGTTTTTCTGATACCGGTCAGGAACGCACGGCAGCTGTGCCGCTTCCAGGTCGTCGCTTTGCTGATCTCGGCCAGTGTCGCGCCCTTGTTCCGGCGGAGCATTCGATTGACGGCGGCAGACTTGGTCTTGCGGGCAGTCTTCTTCGGTATGGTCATGGTGGGTCTCCTGTCCGGGCCGGACCGTCCGGCCTTGCACTGACCCAAGCCGCCGAACTCTGAAGTCCCAGCGGCAACCAAGTGTCGCAAAGCAATGCTCAGCTTGCGGCAACAGTCCAGTCGGAATTTCGGCTTTGCGCCCTTATCCAAGACAAAAGCCTCCGATTTCTTAGTTCCTGAAAGCGGACGTTCTCTGCGGCCATTCCGGCCAAGGAGAATGAAGATGACGTACTCGCAATTTGATCCAGTGGCCCAGAGCCGCGTCCCTTGGAATTTCGGCGCAAAGATCGGTCCGAAGCGACCGTTCAACCAGAAACAGATCTGGGCCATTCGCTTCTTCCTTGATCGGGAGAAGCGTATTCGGGATCGAGCATTGTTTGATCTGGCAATCGACAGCAAGTTGAGAGGCTGTGACCTCGTCGAGCTCAAAATTGGAGATTTGGTCTGTGGGCCGGAAATCAGGACACGGGCTACAATTACACAACGCAAGACCGGCCGCCCAGTTCAATTCGAGATAGCCTCAGACGCCAGAGCAAGTTTGTTGGCTTGGCTTGAACGTCGAGGTGGCTCTCTTCATGACTATGTCTTTCCGAGCCGCGTCGATCACACGCGGCATCTCAGCACGCGCCAATATGCCCGCCTGGTTGACGAATGGGTTGAGGCCATAGGTCTTCGGACAGAGGAGTTTGGAACCCATTCACTTCGCCGAACCAAGGCCTCGATCATTTACAAGGCAACCGGCAATATACGGGCGATTCAGATCCTGCTCGGCCACTCGAAGATCGAGAACACCGTGCGCTATCTTGGTGTCGATATAGAAGACGCTCTGACGCTAGCGGAGAAGACTGAGATCTGACTGCTGTTGGACGCCAGCTCGAACTGAGCTGGCGTCCGCTTAGGGTGGAAAGGGAACATAGATCATCAAGACCAGGCGGATGACCTCGGGCGACGAGTTAAGATAGCGAAACTGGTTGAGTGGCCTCCGAGGTCTTGGTGTCCATCCGCACTACCCTTGCCGCCTCAGCCGTAACTTAGGTGCACTTCCCCCGACAGTTCCCGCCCGACCCATTATTGGGAGAGTTGCCTCTGCCGGACGCCCCTCCGCCCGACCCGTTATTGGGAGAGTTGCCTCTGCCGGACGCCCCTCCGCCCGACCCGTTATTGGGAGAGTTGCCTCTGCCGGACGCCCCCCCGGCCGACTCATTATTGGGAGAGTTGCCTTGTTCGCTTTCTCCATTAGCGATCAGATCAGCAGTGTCCTCCATTACGGTTCGGATACTGTCCCCGAGCCCTATTCCCGCTAAAGCAATGGCCAAGCCGAACACGATCAAAATTAAACTGTACTCTGCAGCACTAGCCCCTGAACTGTCCTCCACAAAGCGTTTCAACATATCTGCACTCTCTCTGGCCTGACAATGGGATTGGCGGCGAAATGGCAGGCGCTATTCTTCCGACTGCAGGGGGAATTTTTTCAGATCCCCTCCCAAGAGCGCCGCCGCCGTTTTGTTTGGTTGTGGCGACGGCGGCGCTCCGGGTATCGCGACACGAAGGGTGAGACATTTCTCCCTCGATCCGCCCTTAATTTTTAAATGGCCGATCTTGTCTTGTCTCTACAAAACCAATCCAAATTTGTGGCGCTTCCGGATGAAGCATATGACCTTTCAGATTACGTTGGAGTGCAAATGGCTAGGATTGCGCTATCCTTAAAGTAACCAGGTTTATACGAATGCGTCAGACATGGACTAATGGATAGCTTGTGCGGCCGACTGGCTAAGTGAGATGCGCGGGGGGTGACTAAAGAAGCGGATCCAAAGTGCTCCACTATGCACCAGCCCAACGCGACATATACCTCCAAGTCGGTGCAGGACGTAGCATCCAATCAAGAAATTCCAGAATACTTTCTGCGCGGAATTATCTTAGAAAACACCATTGACGAAATATTCCAAGCTGCGTTTCAAGAATTTGAGACCGCATTTGTCAGGATTAAGTTAACCGAAGTAGACAGGCAATTGAGCAAGTCAGGAGATAAGCTCGACGCGGCATTATCTTCTCACTGTGCCAATCTCTGCCAGCATGCATTGGCCGAAGACAGAGTCTTCGTAGTTTTTGACGTTGACCAGTATACACACTTCGAAAAAAGCCCGGAACCTAAGAGCGGACCGTATACATGCCTATTTGCCGGAGTGCGCCTAGAGCTTCCCAGCGGACGCCGGATCGGATCATTGTCCGTCTTCGATCCTGCGCCACGCGACCAGTCATGTCATGGCATCGAGGAAAAGCTCAACGCAGTAGCATCGCGGATCGCGTCGTTACTCGAAAGTCGTCGCTGCCGTCAGGAACAGCTACTCTTGCACCTAGTCACAGATAGCACAACCGAAGCTGTCATTTGCTCGGATGCGAAGAGCAAGATAACCTTCTGGAATCGAGGCGCAGAAATGCTGTTCGGCTGGAGTGCCTGCGAAGCGATCGGCCAGTCACTCGACATTGTTATTCCTGAACGGTATCGCCAAGCTCATCATGCTGGGGTCGCGCGCTTGCGCAAACACAATACATCTGCACTAGTTGGTAGAACCGTAGAGGTAACCGCCAGCTGCAAAGCTGGCCACGAGATTCCCGTAGACTTGTCACTCAGCATGTGGCCTGCGCTAGAAGATACAGCGGCTGGACTCGATGGTTTTGCAGCAATCATCCGAGACGTTTCGGCGCGGAAAAGAGCTCTAGAGCATCACAAAGTGACCGAAGCGCATCTAGCTCGACTTGTTGCCGCAATCGAGGAATCGGACGACGGGATCGCAATAACTGATCCGGATGGTGTCTTCATTTTCATGAATCATGCCCATGCGCGGATGTTTGACTATGAAGACCCGTCGGACCTCATCGGACAACCTTGGAGCATACTTTACGGTCCGCTCGAAGCCGAGCGCATTAGGACTGAAGGCATGCCTATCCTTTCGAGTGAAGGGCGATGGCGAAGTGAGACACAAGGTCGCACCCGCCTGGGTATGCCGATCGAGCAGGAGGTGGTGCTTTCTCTATCGCACGAGGGAGGGATCGTCTGTGTAACCAGAAATATTGGTGAACGTCGGGCACTCGAGCGAGAGAAGATACGGCTCCGGGAACAGCTGATGCTGGCTCAAAGACAGGAAGTTGTCGGCCAGCTGGCGAGCGGTATCGCTCATGATTTCAACAATTTGCTCGCGGCAATTTCGGGCACTGCCGAGCTCCTGCACAAGGTTGACGATGCGCGCGTGCAACTTCATGCGGCGAGGATACAGTCGGCGACATTGACCGCTTCTGAGCTTGTGAACAAGCTTCTAACGCTAGGCAGGAGAATCCCGAATCCCAAATACGTAGGTTTGCGCGACCTCTTTCAGCACGTGCGCGATCTTGTAAGCCCGAGCCTGACCGATCCGCTCCATCATATGGAACTGGTATTGCCAGAGGATCCCCTATTGGTCCTGGCAGACGAAACCGAACTCCAGCAAGTAGTCTTGAACCTGGTGCTCAATGCCCGGGATGCCTTGCCGCCCGACAAAGCGGGAAAAATCATTCTCGAAGCAACAGACGATCCCGAATTTGTCTCTTCCGGTAACGTCGTAATCGGAGCAATTCCGGTTGAGAGATCAGCGGTAATTCGGATCAGTGATACAGGTTGCGGAATTGCGACCGACGATCTTGCCCAGGTGTTTGAACCCTTTTTTACACACAAGGGAGAAGCCGGCACTGGCCTCGGCCTCAGCGTTGTCGCCGGGATCATCGCCAACAATAATGCTGCGCTGGCCGTCCAAAGCCATCGGGATGTGGGGACGGTATTTGAAGTCTGGTGGCCGCTGAAGCCGCCTGTCGACAGCGAGCAGGTAGCCCCCAAACACCTTACCACTCAGAGCAATACCTTATCTGGCAAGTCGGTGATGGTCATTGATGACAACGCCGCCGTGGCCGATACGTTGACTGCGATGCTCGAAGATATCGGTGCCGAGGTGGCACAATGCATCAATCCACATGATGCCATAGAAGCAATCAAGAGTACGCCCGATGCGTGGGATATTATTATTACAGATTTTGATATGCCCGGCATGAATGGAAAAGAATTGGCGCATGAAATACGGAGTATTCGGAATAACCTTCCCATTTTACTGATTACTGCTTGGCCACGATTAGGAAATATACGACAAAACGAGATCGATTTGTTTGACGGGTTTCTCCAAAAGCCAGCCGGTATAACCGAGATCGTCACGCGTGCCGCTGCCGCGATTGACGCAGCTCGCACGCGAGATTGATCATGCGCGTTCTGATTGCTGATGACCATGAATTATTGCGTGACGTCCTAAGTTCCTACTTGGAAAACGAAGGCGACTTCGAGATCGAAACCGCAGCTGACCTGAAGCGAGCCTTAGAGCTGATCGGCAGATCCAACGAGGCGCCCTTCGACCTTGTCATCCTCGACTACGGGATGGATGGGATGGATGGCTATCGCGGTCTCGAACGGGCGATCGAAGCGAGCGCGGGACGCCCGATTGCTCTTATGTCTGGCCTGGCTCCGCCCGATGTGGCGGAGAGGGTTCTTGCAATTGGCGCCGCAGGTTTCCTCCCCAAGACCCTTCCAGCACGATCGCTGGTTAATGCAGTGCGCTTCATGATCGCAGGCGAGATCTACATACCGCACGAACTGCACCTTCAGTCACGTCACACCTCGACTGCATCTTCCGACTTGTCACTTCGGGAACGTCAGGTGTTGTCTGGCCTTTGTAAAGGACAAACGAACAAAGAAATTGCTCGCCAACTTGAACTAAGAGAGCCTACGATCAAACTACATGTCAAGACAATTTGCCGAAAACTTGGAGCGCGTAACCGTACTCATGCAGCAATGATCGCAAGGGAGAGAGGGGTTTTCTAACAAGCAGACCACACCTCAGTTGCTGGCCAAGGCCGGGACAAAGAAAGGCGCGAAAGGCTTGATTGCGATGTCTGCTAGCGGTGGAGGGGCTCACCCGCTCTCACGCATATTAGGATTAAACCGCAATTGTGTCGTGGGGCACGGCACTGAAAGGTGGCCCCGCCTTCTTGGATAGGTTGGCGGCGAAGTTAAGCTAACCCCGCATGTGATTATGCCGCCAGTCTAGTCATCAGATCATGGGGACATGCCCCCATCGGCCCTGTCAAAGCAAACTGGCTGAGCGGGTAGGGCGGTGCCAGCCGGCCCTGGATAAGTAAGGCCGAGGACTTTTTCCGCCACTTCAACTCCGAACGACACATCGTAGATCGCCCATACTTACAAAGCAGCATTTGCCTTGGCGCTTCTCCAATGTCCGCAACCGGGTCGAAAGCCGAAGGTCAGCTTTTTGTGCCTAGCCAGCCAGAAGCCGACCGTGACCTTCCCCCAAGAAAGTGGTCCGTTTTGAGAGTTAGGATTTCGGCTATTTACGGCTTGGAAGGAGCTGATGAATGGCACGGAAGAGATACACGCCAGAACAGATTATCGCGATGCT